>QFCH01000054.1_pt1 | contig 240006 bp, 215 predicted proteins | sample 5346071 | NCBI WGS metagenome assembly QFCH01 (sample SAMN09062255, study PRJNA434731) | Human gut metagenome, whole genome shotgun sequencing project. | isolation source: stool timepoint B chromium assembly | host: Homo sapiens | collected 2015
TAAAAAAAGTAAACTACTTTAGAGGGGGTATTTTTTAGATTGGCTAAGAAACATACTGCAAAAGAATTAGAACGATTCATAGAATTGTATTTAGATGGTGTGCCTTTTCGTGAGCTGCGTAGTGAATATGGTTTAAAGATTTCACCTGGAGCATTTAATATGTATTTTTTGAACTATAAAGCATATGGACCTTCTGCATTAGAAAATCGAGACGGGTTTAACACTTATACAAAGGAATTTAAAGAAAAGGTGGTTAAAGAGTTTTTAGAATCGAAAACCTATTTAAGAGTAATCGCAAGAAAATACAAAATTCCTTCTGCTAGAACTGTACGAAATTGGATTATTAAGTATACTAATGGTGAGGCCACGAAGGCCTACGATCCTAAGCCAGAGGTGTACACTATGAAATATAGAAAAACAACGCACGAAGAAAGAATCCTTATCGTCAAAGACTGTATTCAAAATCAATTAAACTATAAACAAACCGCACAGAAATATAACGTTTCTTACAACTTGGTGTATCAATGGGTAAAAAAATATCAAAAATATGGTCCTGATGGATTAATAGACAGTCGAGGGAAACGAAAACCAGAAAATATACAGACAGAAACTGAGCGTATTCGTGCAGAAATGGCAATATTAAAGGCGCGAAACGAATATTTAGAAACAGAAAATGCCGCACTAAAAAAATTACAAGAAGTGGAAAGCGAGTTGATGTTTGCCAGACGAGATTTGAAGCGGAATATCAAACGATTAAAAAATTAAGTAAAAGAGGATTTCATATTACTCTATTATGTAAAGTGTTAAAAGTCAGTAGAGCTGGCTATTATAAATGGTTAAATCGTGTCCCTTCGGAATCTGAAAAACGACTACGTCGTTTAATGGAATTAATACACGAAGTATATGAATCTGTTCAAGGTATATATGGATATCGTCGTATCACAATCTATTTAAACTATTATAGAAATGCAAAAGTGAATCATAAATGTATTCAGCGTCTTATGAAACTAATGGGATTAAAGGCAGTTATACGAAAAAAACGTTATCGTTATAAATCGAACACTGAAGAATACACTGCAGCTAATATTTTAAATCGAGAATTCAAGAAAGAATACGAGCCAATGGCTCTACTATTAACGGATATCACTGAATTGAAGTATGGAAAGGGAGAAAAAGCTTATTTAAGTGCAGTTTTAGATTATGGCACAAAGAAAATAGTTGCTTATCAAATCTCTAAACAAAACAATAATCAAATTGTTAAAGATACTTTTAATCAAATAAAAAGAAAGATAATTCCAACAAAAACAATGATTCATAGCGATCGAGGATTCCAATATACTTCTCATTTCTTTAAGCACTTTATAGAAGAAGGACAAATAACACATAGTATGTCCCGTCCTGGAAGATGTATCGATAATGGACCAATTGAATCATTCTGGGGAACCTTAAAGGAAGAAGTATATCGTTTATATCATTTCAAAACCTATGAATCTCTTTTCGAGAAAGTTGAGGAGTATATCCAGTTCTATAATAAGAAAAGAATTTCTTTATCAATGGGGTTAAAAATCCCAGCATAAATAAAAAGACGAGTTCATAAGAACTCGTCATACACTTTATTTATTTTCCTGTCTACTTGACAGGGTGCACTTCACAGTAACAAATATGTTACTTTTGAAAAGTTATTAGTTCACTACAATATCCGAATAATTCCCATAATTATCTAAATAAAAGCTTTTTATGGTTACGAATTGTTAATGAAAATGATACAAATAAGGATAAAACTATAAGTAGTTCCACATTAATCTGGAACAATAACGAATAAAAATTACTGTAAGCGTATCATATACTAGAAGTGTGATAAAACGCTTGCAGTAGAAATGCATTGAAGAGGGAGTGAAAACATGAATGCAAGACAAATCTTCTTATTAGAATTTTTGCTTAAACAGCATGAATACCTCTCAGCTAATCAATTAGCTGAAAAATACGGAGTTTCTACGAAAACTGTTTATCAAGATATTGATAAATTAAATGATTTTTTCGATGAAGGAGAACTTAAAAGCAGAATTGTTAAAGTTCCGAGAAAAGGAATTAAACTATCTGCTGATGAAGAGAGAAAGCAAATTCATTCACTATTATTAGTAAATAAGCATGAATCTGGAGTTCAAGATTTTTCGCCGGAATATAGAGAGTCAGAGCTTATTAAAAGATTATTTATAAATCAAGAAGACTTAGATATTTATGATTTTGCTGAGGAAATGTATGTTACAGAATCAACAGTCCATAGAGATATTGATAAACTAGAAAAAAATTTAGGGCAATTCGACTTAAAAATACGTATCAAACATGACCAATTATTTGTCGATGGTGATGAGTGGAATATAAGAAAAGCTCTACAATCTTATGTTATTCAAGCTCAGTCATTAGGAAGAGAAGAAAAAATAGAACGTTTCTTCTCAGAGAAAGATATAGAAATCTGCTATGAAGCGATTAGTAGATTGTCTCAAAAATATCATCATCAATTTTCAGAAGAATATTCGTGTTTGTTGCTTGTAGAATGTTTAGTTTTTAAAAAGAGAACAGAAAACAATAACTGCTTAACTGAAAGAACAAGTAATTTGATTAATGATCTGAATCACTTAGAAGTTTATTTCTTTTCTGGTGAATTATTGGAGAGCATCATCAATAAATCTTTTTCAGAAATCTCGCCTTATGAAATTGAAGCAATGGCTTATAGCTTACTAGCGTATGGCTTCAGTATTCAATCAGCTGATTATATTCAAAATATTGAACATCAAGTCAACGAATTAATAATTAAAGTTTCTAATCTACTTAGTCTAGATTTATCGAAAGACAATCACTTGAAATTAATGTTATCCAACCATATTTCAAAGATGATTTTTAGGTTACGAAATCAAATATACATTACAAATCCTGCACTAGAGGAAATAAAAAAACAGTATTCGAGTTTGTTTAATGTTATTTGGATAGCTATTCGAGGACTTAGTAAATATTACGAAATTAATATTTCGAATGAAGAGCTGGCTTTTATCGTCATTCATTTTCAATTAGCAATCGAAAAAATTGTTAAGCCTCTCAATATTGTTGTTATCTGCCAAAACGGTATTGCAACTTCAGAATTAATTATGAGTAAACTACATAAAATTTTTGATTCGGATGCAAAGATAACAAACATTAATGCAAGAGAGCTTGATTTTTATGACTTAAGCAATATTGATTTGATAATCTCTACAATTGCTCTTCCGGAAGTAAAAGTTCCAGTTATTGAAGTTAGTCCGATTCTTACAAAAGATGAAATTGAGTCAATCAGAAGTTTCTATTCAGAACATATGACTGATAATTATACCTTGATGAGAACAAGCTTGGATGGTAGGAAATTTAATTTAGAATCTTTGCAAACGTTAATTAAGAAACCTTCATTAATTCGAGAAACTGTGAAAAGCAAAAAAGAGTGTATCGAAAAAATGATTAGGGAATGTGATGCAACGAATCGTAGAATTAAAGAGTTTAAAGAATCCATTCTTGAGAGGGAGACGCTTGGAAGCACAAGTGTTTATACAGGGGTTGCCTTACCGCACTGTGATCCAAGATTTGTTGAACAGTCCGAATTAATAGTCATGACCTTGGATAAACCAATAAATTGGGGAAAAAATAATGTTAAGTTGATAATTCTTATTGCCGTTGCGGAAAATGATATTCCAATTTTTAAAGATAGTTTAATCGCATTGTATTCTGTGATTGAAAATCAAGAATTGATGAATGAATTGGTTCAATTGGAAAACGGTGATGAAATTAAAAATAGACTACTTAAGGAGGTGAGCCAAAATGCTAAATGAAGAAGTCTTTGAAATAAATGTTGCAAACATAAAAACAAAAGAAGAAGCATTAAGCTATTTGACGGATAAATTAATCAGTAAAGGGATTGTAAAAGAATCTTATAAACAGGCAATTATTGATAGAGAGCATGTTTTTCCAACAGGATTACAATTCGAATCGTACGGGATTGCTATTCCGCATACTGATGTAGAACATGTGAATAAAGAACAAATTGCATTAATGACCTTAAAAGAGCCTGTTTCTTTTTATCAAATGGGAACGAATGATGTTGAAGTACCGGTTAGAGTGATTTTTATGCTGGCTCTCAAAGAAGCCCATAGTCAACTAACTATGTTGCAACAACTGATTGAAGTTCTTCAAGATAAGGACATCATGGAAAGAATCTTGAGCATGGATGAAAATACATCGAACTCAGAGATTAAAGAAGTATTAGCATTAAAAAATATTAAATAATTTAGTGGTTTAGTAATAGAAAGGAGGAAAGAAAATACTAAATCATCAGTATCAGACTGTTATTCTGATTATCATTCATTAGGAGGAAGTTATAATGTTATTAGAATTATTTCAAAAATTTATTGATTTAGGAGCCATTGTTGTTCTACCAATTTTAATTTTTATTTTTGGTATGGCTCTTGGAACAAAACCTAAAAAAGCCTTTGTATCAGGTATTATTGTTGGGGTTGGTTTTGTAGGATTAAATATGGTAGTTGATTTGTTAGGGGGTAGCTTAGGACCTGCTGCTCAAGCGATGGTTGAACGTTTTGGTTTAAACTTAACAACTATTGACGTTGGTTGGCCAGCAGCTGCAGCAATCTCATATGGTACATTGTTAGGTTCACTTGCTATTCCAATTGGTATTGGTATTAACTTATTACTTTTATTCTTAGGGTTAACAAAAACATTGATGGTTGATATGTGGAACTTCTGGCATGCAGCCTTCGTAGCTTCACTAGTTTATGCAGTTACTCAAGATTTCACATTAGGTTTATATGCTACTGCTACTTATTTAGTAATGATTTACTTATTAGCTGATCTTATTGCGCCAGCAATTAAAAAATTCTATGGATTCCCAAATATTACATTCCCACACGGTACTTCAGCACCTGGGTTCTTAGTTGCTATTCCTTTAAACTGGTTATTTGACCGTATTCCTGGATTTAACAAAATTGAAGCTAACCCAGAAAGCATTCAAAAGAAATTTGGTGTTTTTGGTGAAAGCACAGTTTTAGGCTTAATTATCGGTATTGTAATGGGACTTTTAGCTGGTTATGATGCAAAAGGGGTTCTTCAATTAGGTGTTAAAATGTCTGCCGTAATGGTTCTTATGCCACGTATGGTATCTCTATTAATGGAAGGTTTAACTCCAATTTCAGAAGCTGCTAATGAATTCGTTCAAAAACGTTTCCCAGGCCGTGAAGTAAATATCGGTATGGATTCAGCTTTATCTGTAGGACACCCAGCTGTATTGTCTAGTTCATTACTTTTAGTACCAATTACAATTTTACTTGCAGTAATTTTACCTGGTAACCAAACATTACCATTCGGTGACCTTGCAACAATTCCATTCGTAGTCTGCTTAATGGCAGCTGTATTTAGAGGAAATATTGTTCGTACAGTTGTAGGTGGTGCCATTTACATGACAAGTATTTTCTATATCACATCATGGGTTGCTCCACTTGTTACTCAAGCAGCGAAAGCAGCTAACTTCGATTTAGGTGGAAATACAAGTATTACAGCACTTGCTGAAGGTGGATTGTGGCCAACTTGGTTATTCGTATTCGCTGGACAAACAGTTCCATGGATTATTTTAACTATTGTATTAGTTGGTTCATTAGCTGGTTTATACTACATCAATAAAGTTCGTGCTGCAAAATAGGAGTGTATATTATGAAAAAATTATTAGTTATGTGTGGTTCAGGTATTGCAACATCTACTGTAGTTGTTGGTAAAGTAAAACAATGGTTGAAAGATAATGGTTACGAAGATAAAGTGCAAGTATTCCAATCTAAAGTATCTGAAGAAGTGAACAGATTGGATGAATATGACGTGGTTATTTCTACCACCGTTGTACCTGATTCAGTAAAGGACAAAGTTATTATGGGACTACCACTTCTTACAGGAATGGGAATCGATTCTCTATGGAATGAATTGAAACAAGCATTGGAGGCTTAATAATGAAAGCAAGAATGAGAGATGTATTGGGTAAAGCAAAAAAGGAACATTATGCAGTTCCTGCAGCTAATATGATCGATTGGAATTGCGCAAAAGCATATTCTGAGACTAGTGAAAAATTAGGATTACCATTAATTTTAGCGTTTGCGCAAGTACATTCTCAGTATTTGAGTTTAGAAGATGCTGCAGCGATTGGACGTTATTTCCAAGAAGTAACAAAAACACCAGTCGTATTACATCTTGATCATGGACAAGATTTAGAATTCATTAAACGAGCTATTGAGCTTGGATTTAATTCAGTGATGATCGATGCGTCTTTAGATACATTTGAAGAAAATGTTCGTAAAACGAAAGAAGTTGTGGAATACGCTCATCAATTAGGCGTAGATGTGGAAGCTGAAATTGGCTTTGTCGGAGCAAATGCTGCGTCAAACAATGAAGAAGTAAAATCAATATATACTAGCGTAGAAGACGCTAAGAAATTTGTTGAGGAAACGAATGTAGATTCATTAGCGGTTTCAATTGGTACTTCTCATGGCTTGTATAAAGGTACTCCAAAATTAAACTTTGAACGTTTAGAAGAGTTAGATGAAGCACTTGCTGTTCCATTAGTATTGCATGGTGGATCGGGTTCTGGAGATGATAACCTAAATCGTTGTGCAACACATGGTATTTCAAAGATTAACATTTATAGTGATTTTATATACTCTGGTGCAAAAGCAGTTGCTGATGGACAAGTTGAAAACTATATCGATATTGTTAAATTATCAAGAGAAGGTATGGAAAATACTCTTGAACATTACTATAAAGTATTTGAAACCAAATAATTTAGGAGGCGAAATATGAAAACTGTAAAAAACAAATTCTTCATCTTCAATCCCAAGTCATATTTATTTGGTGATGAATTACTAGAGTTGGCTAAGGAAGCGGACCGTTTAGCAGAACGTTTTCCTGAAATTAGTATTTTCGTAACTTGTCCGTATGCGGATATTAGTAGAGTAGCGAATGAAACTAAAAACATCATTGTTACTGCCCAGCATTTAGACGGAATTGATTGTGGTAGAGGAATGGGTGCTGTGTTACCTGCATCTTTATACAACGCGGGAGCAAGAGCAACTTTCTTAAACCATGCTGAACATCCATTAACAACATCTCAAGTGGTTGCATCAGTAAATAAAGCAAAAGAACTTGGAATGATTACTGTTCTATGTGCAGATTCTATTCAAGAGGCTAAAATGCTCGCGATGTTAGAACCAACAATTATGCTTTGTGAACCGACTGAGCTAATTGGTACTGGACAAACGAGTGACGATTCTTACATTGTTAAAACGAATGAACAAGTGAAGTCAGTAAATCCTAATATTCTTATGATGCAAGGCGCAGGAATTATGAATGAAAAGGATGTCTATAGAACTATTAAATTAGGTGCAGAAGGAACTGGTTGCACAAGTGGTATCGTAAAAGCTGAAAATCCAAAAGAAATGTTGAGATTGATGGTAGAAGCTATTGATCAAGTAATGAATGAGGGTTAATCATGAGTGTATTTCAAAAAGAGTTTAAAGTAGAAACAAAAGAAAAAGTTGTATCCTATGTGGATATCACTCAGAGTGTAAAAGATACAATTTTAGAGAGTGGTATTAAATCTGGAACTTGTACAGTTGTAACAGCGCATACTACATGTTCTATCTTCTTTGAAGAAGATACACATGACCGAGATGAAGCTGGAGTAGATTTCTTACAATTAGATTTAAATCGAATTTTAGAAAATATTGTTCCTCCTCATGTAAATGCACAAAGTTACAAGTATCCTGGTGAAGCACATTATAAAGAAGTGGAATCATGGCCAAATCCAGAAGAGTGGTTACCTAATGGCGATCGTAGTTACCTTTGGAATGGAGACGCCCATATCAAAGCCACTATTATCGGTGCCAGTGAGACATTAGCAGTAGTGGATGGCCGATTAGGAATTGGTAAAACAGGATATGTCTATTTTGCCGATTTTGATAAAACACGAGAAAGAACAAGAAAATATCGTGTAATCGTTATGGGCGAATAAACTTGTTCGAAAACAACTTACTAAAACGATGAATAATTAAATTAATGGAATTGCCAAAAACTGTTTAAAAGATTGTTCATTACGTAATAACACAAGACGTCAGTGATTATTGCTGGCGTCTTTTCGTTTGGACTTATCAACTGCTCAGAAAACTGTTAAAATAGTGGAGAATAAGCAGTAGAAAGGAAATCGCCATGGTTAAAAATTCTGTATGGATCCAACAAAAAATTGAGGGAGTGAAGCTATATGTTTATCGTTCCAATGTCAAAGATGCTACGACCATTTATTTTTTAGATGGAGATCAATTTGAAGAGCCTTTTAATCATTGGATTCGCAAACATCAACCTGCACTCAATTTTGTACTCATAAATGCACATAATCGAACAGATGATTATACGCCTTGGTCTCTGCAGGCATCTGAAACCATGCCGATGGATTTCGGTGGGAAAGCTGCAGAACATCTTTCGTTTTTCGCAACACATGTTATTCCATTTTGTGAGAGTGAATATGGTTTTGCCTCAAGCACAGAAAAGAGAGTTATCGGTGGTTATTCGCTAGGTGGATTATTCAGCCTGTATGCAGCGGTGAACACTGATTTATTCGGGACTGTCCTCAGTTGTTCTTCGTCACTTTGGTATCCGGATTTTCTGGACTATTTAAAAGAACATCCCTTTAAAGCTGGTCACCCAAAATTGTACATGAGTGTGGGTGATCAAGAAGGAACGACTGCTACGAATTTAACAGCAGACCAAACTTCTAATACGATAGCATTAAAAGATTTTTATGAGCCGAAATTTGAACCAAATGATTTTAAGTTTATCCTTGAAGAGGGAAATCATGGAAATAATATCTCGGGACGTGCCTGGCGTGCTATTGAATGGGTAGAAGAGAATTGTACATAATCAACAAAAAATCCACTGGTTGAACCAGTGGATTTTTTTTCTAGCGGTGTCAAAGGGTCTCGAACCCCCGACCTAGCGTTTAGGAAACGCTTGCTCTATCCAACTGAGCTATGACACCCTGATACATTTATTGAACCACAGAACCCGCTATCTGTCCATACGAAGTTACTAGTTCTTATTTTTATGAGGATTGACAATCTTCTTTTTACAGCAATCGTAAATGATAAAACTCGATTATTTTTTAACATTAGAAGGTTTAGAGAACAGTGATTCTATGAAAAAAGATGGAGTCCCTTGGGATTCTATGGTAGGAGTAAGAGCGAGAGGTAACTGATGCGAATATGAGACTCTAGGAATTTATTCCGTAGAGACTCATTGAGGCTCAGTAGGTGAGAGACTTCGGCTCGAACCGGTACAGCTCTTATCCCTACCATGAAGATATCCCAAAGGGACGGAATCTAAAGTTTTTAATAGCAATGAATTTAATCTCTAAACCTTCGGTTTAAATATAAAAACCACCAAAGAAAATCTTTGGCAGTTTCAAGTTCATTTATTTAGTTTGCTGACTGACGGCGTGAAGATTGCCAATGCGAATACAGACGAAAGATTGAATCGACCGTAAAGATCGCAAGTGCAATCATCCCGGCGGTAATCATTGTTTGACCGAAGAAGAATTTTCCTTTTTCAACATCTCCTATAAAGAAGGCGTATACGGTACGATACATGCCTGCACCAGGAACGAGTGGGAAAAATCCAGGGATAAAAAATACCGTTACGGGAGCTTTAAAATAGCGTGCTGCTAAGTGCGATAAAAACGCAATTGTAAGGCCGCTATAGTAAGTAGCTAGTTGTAATCCAGAACTATCCAAGAAGAAGAGATATACAAACCAACCAATGCCTCCAATAATCGAAATATGAATGAGGAGTCGTTTTGGTGCTTCAAAGACAATACAACTGAAGTAGACCGCGATGAGAGCACTAATCACTTGATAAATCATAAGGGGTTTGCACCTCCTGCTAATACGAGTCCCAAAGCAACAGCAATAGCGACGGAAAGAGCCGTCACAAATGCTTCAATTGCCCGAGCTGCTCCTGAGTTGTAGTCTCCGCGTAATGTATCGCGAATGGCATTTGTAATGGCGGTTCCAGGAACGGCCGGCATGATTAATCCTACAATGGAGATACCGATTCGAGCGTCCGGAACGAAATGTTTCTGAATCATAATGATAATGACAATCGCTGGAATGATCGATAGGAGGTTCAACACGAATGTTCCTAATTTTAATTTCGAATCTAACTTATAAATAAATGGCATAATAACCGCTGCTACTGATGCAATGACGAGTTCAATTGGCGTTGCTCCAAATAGAGCAGCGTAGAACCCACACATCAGAATAAGGCCTAAGTCTTTTAACCATTGTGGATATTCTGATTCTTTTAAATCCTGTAATCGTTGATAAGCTGTATCGAGGTCAATTTCTTTTGTCACTAATTGACGAGAGATTGCGTTGACCTTATAAATTCGGTTCAAGTTCGTGTCGCGATTTGGAACACGGCGAATTTCTGTAATAGAATCGATGCAGTCATCATCGAGCGTTGCAAAGATTCCAGTCGCCATTGCGAAGGCTTCGCAAGTTTCAAAGTTTGAAGTGGAGAGAATATAGTTCATTGTTTCTTCCACGCGATACGATTCCGCATTGCATTCGAGCATGATTTGACCTGCCAGAATAGCGGTATCCATTAATTTTTTTGCATATGATCGCACAAAGCCTTCCTCCTTACTAAAATACTCTCTAAGTATAGCATACAAGGCGTGTTTTGCTAAGTAGAAATTTTTATGAAATGAAACTGTACTATTTTCAAAGTGTGATTAAACTAGTACAGCTGTTTTTTTGATGATTGTTTTAACATTGTACTGTTTTTTTAAAAGTATTTAGTGTATTATTAAGATAACAAATTTTTGGAGGGATATCCGTGGAATTATTTGAAGAATTATCACTTAAAGTGAAAGGGAAAGACGTTAAAATCGTATTTCCAGAAGGAGATGAACCAAGAATTATTGGTGCAGCGGTTCGTTTATTAGCAGATGGACTTTGCAAACCAATCTTACTTGGGAATGTAGACCAAATTAACGAAGTGGCAAACGCTCGTGGATTTAACATTTCTCATTTAGAAATTATCGATCCTGAAACTTATGCCGACGATAAATATGCTGAAATGGTAGCAAGCTTTGTAGAACGTCGTAAAGGTAAAGTATCTGAAGAAGACGCTCAAAAATTATTACGTGACGTAACTTACTTCGGAACAATGATGGTATACATGGGATTAGCAGACGGATTAGTATCTGGTGCGGTTCACTCAACAGGGGACACTGTACGTCCAGCATTACAAATCATCAAAACAAAACCAGGTGTCTCTCGTACAAGTGGTGCGTTCATCATGATTAACAGCGACAAATCTAAGAAATACTTATTCTCAGACTGCGCAATCAACATCAACCCTAACGCACAAGAATTAGCTGAAATCGCAGTTGAATCTGCTAAAACAGCTGAATTATTCGGTATCGAACCAAACGTTGCAATGTTAAGTTTCTCAACAAAAGGTTCTGCTAAATCTGAAGAAGCATTAAAAGTAGCTGAAGCAACTAAAATCGCTCAAGAATTGGCTCCAAACTACAACATCGACGGTGAATTACAATTCGATGCTGCCTTCGTACCAAGCGTTGGTAAACAAAAAGCTCCAGACTCACCAGTAGCTGGACAAGCAACAGTATTCGTATTCCCAGAAATCCAATCAGGAAACATCGGATACAAAATTGCACAACGTTTCGGTAACTTCGAAGCAATCGGGCCAATCCTACAAGGATTAAACAAACCAATCTCTGACTTATCACGTGGATGTAACGAAGAAGACGTCTACAAATTAGCAATCATTACTGCTAACCAAGCATTGATGGAAAACTAGGATGTGAGACATCGCGGTCAGAAATCGACCACTGGACCGGAACGACGGAAGGAACGTGAAACGTTCTGCGTACGTTACGGGAAGTGGACGCGATTTCTGCGATGGCGAACTCAACTACACAAAACCGACTCACACTGTGAGTCGGTTTTATTTATATATTTTATATATTCAACCCTCAAATCATTCACACTGTGAATGATTTCCGCAAGGCTTATTAGATGTTCTTGAATCACGAGTGATGAAAAGAACATCAATAAGCTACTGCTCAGTGTGGTAGTATACTTCTGCGTACGTTCCGGGAAGCAAAACTTCACAGTGCGAAGTTTTGGGCCTGTGAGCTCGAGTTCAACTACATAAAAACGACTCACAGTGTGAGTCGTTTTTCTTTATATATTGTCTAAACTCAATTTTAGCAGTTCATTTTTACTCAAAAAAATTTTTTATCATTATAACGTATACATTATAATGATATTTTTAAATTTCATTTAAAAATGTTATGATATCAACGTTTATAAGAGTTTTTCATTTTAAAAACGGGGAAATTTTTTTCTAAGCAGATAAATTGCTTTAACGTTTAAGTGATGATAATCTTATTTCAATCCCAAGAGAGAAGACGCAACTTACTTGGTCAAAGCATTCACGAAAAGAGGAAAAGAAGTTGAAAAATATTTTATTTGTAGTAGGTAGCTTACGTAAAGGTAGCTTCAACCACCAAATGGCAGAAAAAGCAGAACGTATTTTAGAAGGAAAAGCAACTGTCACTTACTTAGATTACTCAAACCTTCCATTAATGAACCAAGACTTAGAAACTCCAGTATTACCTGAAGTACAAGCAGCACGTGATGCATTCGGTAAAGCTGATGCAGTTTGGATCTTCTCACCAGCGTATAACTTTGCAATTCCTGGAACAGTGAAGAACTTATTAGACTGGATGAGCCGTGCGTTAGACTTATCAGATACACACGGACCTTCAATTCTACAAGATCAAGTTGTAACGATATCAGCAATGGCAAATGCAGGACATGAACCATTATTTGCAGCTTATAATGCATTACTACCATTCATCCGTATGCAAGTAGTGGGTGAATTCACTGGTGCTAAAATTAACCCAGAAGCTTGGGGAACAGGCGTTGTGACTTTAGACGAAGAAGTAGTAGCAGGACTTGAAAAACAAGCGGAAGCATTATTAAATGCCTAATTAAAAACTAAAAAGGTAACTTTTAAAAGCAGTCTCTATAGGCACTGACCCCCGTAAATGAGAATTAAATAAAAACACCTCCAAGTTGGATTTGGTACAATATTATCAAATACGCATGGAGGTGTCTTTTTATGGTTAAAAATCGTGTTGCTTATTCAGCCGATATTAAAAATAAAGCCGTAGAAATGAAATTACAGGGATATAGTACAAAACAAGTAATGCAGGAGTTAAACATTAAAAACAAAACGCAAGTGGAAACATGGTTTAGATGGTATAAAAATGGAGAAACACATCGTTTCCACCAACAGGTGGGTAAACAATATTCTTATGAAAAAGGAATGGCTAAACTTTCTGAAATCGATCAATTAAAATTAGAATTACGAAGAAAAGAAGTTGAATTAGAAATATTAAAAAAATACAAGGAATTGGAAAGGAAGTGTCGCCTCAAGCAGTTGTAAAATTAGTAGAAGAATTGAAAGGTAAATATACAGTTCATTTAATCTGTTTTTGCCTTAATGTACCCATATCTACTTACTACCGATGGAAAAAGAAAGACTTTTCTCCAACCGTTATCGAGGAAACTATTGGTAAAATTTGTAAGAAAAACAAATTTATTTACGGGTACAGAAAGATTAAGCATTTGATTCAGAAGGAATTAAATCAGATTGTTAACCATAAGGTTGTGCAGCGGATTATGCAGAAAAATGGTTGGAATTGTGCCGTGAAAACGAAAAAAGCTATCAAAATAGGTAAACCTTTCTCAATTACTGGCAATACTCTGAATAGAGATTTTTCAGCGGATAAACCTATGCAAAAGTTGACTACTGATATCACATATTTACCTTTCGGCCCTAAACGATTATATTTGTCGTCGATTATGGATTTATACAACGGAGAAATACTAGCTTATACAATTGGTTCTAAACAAGATACTAAGTTTGTATTGGATACTTTAAATCAAATTGACTTACCTAAGGGTGTTCTACTACATAGTGATCAAGGCAGCGTTTATACTTCCGCCGAATACTACAATTTATGTAAAGAAAAAAACATTATCCGCAGTATGTCCCGTAAGGGGACACCCGCAGATAATGCGCCCATCGAAAGCTTCCATTCTTCCCTAAAGTGCGAAGCTTTCTACATAAAAGATGAAGTAATAACTTCATCTTCTATTGTAATTCAAATTGTAGAAAATTACATCAAATATTATAATGAAAATAGAATCCAACAAAAATTGGACTACCTGTCTCCGGTTGAATACCGGAGACGGTAGCCCTAGGGTGTTTTTATTAAATTCTCACTTTTTGGGGTCAGTCCCATAGATGGGGGCTGCTTTTTTGAACAATATGCGAACAGACATTTGCCCTAGACCTTCCTGTTATGCTAGAATTGTACTGATATAGACATAAAAAGGAGCATCATTCATGTATGAATATTTAAATGGAGAGTTAGCGCATATCTTACCAACAGCGATTGTTGTCGATGTGTATGGCGTAGGCTATCAAGTGGTTTTTGCAAACCCATACCGCCTACAAGATTCTCTGAAGAAGCAAATTAAAGTGTTAGTACAACAAGTCGTTCGTGAGGATTCCATTACTTTATATGGATTTATTTCAAGCGAAGAACGCGAATTATTCCAACGTTTAATTAGCGTTTCTGGTATCGGTCCAAAGAGTGCGATGAGTATTTTAGCAAATGACGATACAGAAGGTTTTGTGAATGCTGTAGAAAGTGGGAATGTCACTTATTTAACAAAATTCCCTGGTGTTGGAAAGAAAACCGCACAACAAATTATTTTAGACTTGAAAGGGAAGTTTGAAGCTGTCCCAGAAGAAACGACTAAAGCAGTTGTTTCAACAAACCAAGCAACTCTTGAAGAAGCAAAAGAAGCACTCCTTGGTCTTGGGTATTCTGCAAAAGAAATTACAAAGATTTGGAAGTCGCTGGAAGCTGCTGCTCCAAGTACGACGCAAGAGGCATTAAAAGTGGCCTTTAAACTATTGATGAAATAATGGAGGATTATCGTGGAGGAAGAACGTTTTATTGACCAAAACCCGCTTGACGAAGGGGAAGTACAAGACGAATTATCATTGCGTCCACAGACGTTACAACAGTATATCGGTCAACAAAAAGTAAAAGAAGAACTTGCTATCTATATTCAAGCGGCGCGTAGTCGTTCAGAAGCCTTGGATCACGTATTACTATATGGACCTCCAGGACTTGGAAAAACGACACTTGCGATGGTGATTGCCAACGAATTAGAAGTTGGCATTAAGACGACGAGTGGCCCTGCGATTGAACGCCCAGGGGACTTAGTGGCTCTCTTAAACGACTTGGAAGCCGGAGATGTTTTATTTATCGATGAGATTCACCGCTTGCCACGTGTCGTGGAAGAGATGTTGTATTCTGCGATGGAAGATTTCTTCGTTGATATCGTAGTGGGTCAAGGGCCAACTGCGCATCCAGTACATTTTCCATTACCACCGTTCACGTTAATTGGGGCGACGACTCGTGCAGGGGCTCTTTCTGCACCGCTTCGTGACCGTTTTGGCATTGTGGAGCATATGGAGTATTACGATGAGGCTTCACTTTCTGAGATTGTAAAACGTAGTGCGAATGTCTTTGATAGTGAAATTAAAGATGAGGCCGCTCTTGAGATTGCGCTTCGCTCGCGTGGAACACCACGTATTGCCAATCGTATCTTGAAACGTGTACGTGATTTTTCTCAAGTATACGAAGAAGGCATGATTTCAAAAGAAATTACGCAGCAAGCGTTAAAGGTCTTGCGTGTGGACGCTAAAGGGCTAGACCATATTGACCGTAAATTGTTGACGGCGATGATTGATTTATACGATGGTGGCCCAGTTGGACTAGGTGCCATTGCGGCAAATATTTCAGAAGATGCTGAGACTATTGAAGATATGTATGAACCGTATTTATTGCAAATTGGATTTTTAAAACGGACATCACGCGGTCGTGTGGTGACGCCTGAAGGATATGCTCACTTAGGGCGCTTATATCCTTTATCGTAAGAAAGGAACTAAAAATGAACTATACAACAAAAGATTTTGACTTCGATTTACCCGAGGAATTAATCGCGCAAACCCCATTGAAAGACCGTACGTCTTCACGTTTATTAGTGGTGAATAAAACAACACATACCATTGAAGATAAACATTTTTCTGACCTTTTAGAAGAATTGGAAGAAGGGGATACACTTGTTGTCAATAACACGCGTGTATTGCCAGCACGTCTTTATGGAACGAAAGAAGAAACAGGAGCTCATATTGAAGTCCTCCTATTAACAAATACGGAAGGCGACAAGTGGGAAACGCTTGTGAAACCTGCTAAACGTATGAAAGTGGGTAGTGTGGTTTCGTTTGGAGACGGTCGACTTAAAGCAACAGTTGTCGAAGAATTAGACCAAGGTGGACGTATCATCGAGTTTTCATACGAAGGAGTATTCCTAGAAGTGTTGGAATCTCTTGGTGAAATGCCATTGCCACCATATATCAAAGAACGTTTAGAAGATAAAGAACGTTATCAAACAGTGTATGCTAAAGAGAATGGATCTGCAGCAGCTCCAACAGCTGGATTGCACTTCACAGAAGAGTTAATGCAACAAATCCGTGACAAGGGTGTCAATATTGTGCCAGTCACATTGCACGTTGGTCTTGGAACGTTTAGACCTGTTTCTGTGGATTCACTAGAAGACCACAAGATGCATTCAGAGTATTATAATGTGTCAAAAGAAACTGCGGATATGATCGAAGCGACAAAGAAAGCTGGCAAACGTGTCATTGCCGTTGGTACGACTTCGATTCGTACGCTAGAGACGGTTGCTAGAGACAACGACGGGCATGTGGTGCCTGCGAGTGGGTGGACGGATATTTTCATTTCTCCTGGGTATGAATTCCGTGTGGTTGATGCGTTTGTAACGAATTTCCACTTGCCAAAATCAACGCTAGTAATGCTTGTCAGTGCTTATCTTGGACGTGAATTCACGCTAGAAGCGTATCAGCACGCTATCGAAGAACGTTACCGCTTCTTTAGTTTTGGCGACGCAATGTTTGTGCATAAATAAAGGGAAAAGACCTTCGGTCTAACTACGAACCATAGGGATATCTTCATGGTAGAGATAATAGCTGTATTGGATTGAGCCTTTTGTCTCAATCCTACCGAGCTTCAAACTGACTCTAGGAAATAAATTTCCAGAGTCAGTAATTCACATCGGTTACTAATCGCTATTACTTCTACCATAGAATCCCTATGGTTCTTCGTTTGCCCGCGGTCTTTTGTGCTATTTATACAGAACATCGCTAAAAGAAGAGGAATGTTTTTAGTATGTGCTTATAAAATAAAAAAACAGAAGTTAAGTTTTAAAGCTTAACTTCTGTTTTCTTTTGATTTCATAAATACGTGTTGGATGATAAAGATAGCTGCAGTTACGAGCACTCCTACGATTACAGCGCTCTGCACGTTGTAAGGTGTTTGAGAAAGTGCACTTCCTAAATAATAAGTCACTTGGCTAAGTATCAATCCCCATACGATGGTAACAATATATTTCACGGACAACCCTTCTTTCATTTCCCATTATAGTACAAGCAAGATTCTTTTGACAATAGATGGGCCAAAAAACTTTCCAAATGGGAGCGTGAAAGGGGAAGATATGCTATAATAAGACGACTAATACGAGAGGAGGAGACCTATGCCGTTTACAACATTACAAGTATTCAGTAGCTATTCATTACTCAAGAGTACGATTCGTTTAAATGAGTATGTAGAAACTGGAAAATTATTAGGTTATAAACAATTGGCCTTAACAGATGATGGTGTGTTGCACGGAGCAGTGGAGTTTTATGAGCTATGTATTCAAAATGGAATCCAACCGATTCTAGGGTGTACATTCGAGGCTGCATGGAAGAGTGATGCTTCTAGAAAAGAAATGCTTGTCGTCTATGCCAAAGGTGCGAAGGGGTACGAATCCCTCCTGAAACTTTCGACCCTTTATCAACAAGGGCTTACTTGGACAAAGGAGATGACTGAGTGGATAGCAACTCATAGCGAGGATGTGAAAATCGTTCTTCCTCCAATGGACAGTGAGTGGGTTGCTGCGCATTCTAAGGGTAAACTCGAATCAGTTCTTCGTGCTGTGAAGGAAGAATTTCCTGGTGTCGAAATTGCTGTAGGGATTACTCGTGAAATGGTTGAACGCGGTGAGTTCGACAAGATGCGTGCAGGAATTGAAGATGCTGGAGTAGTGCCAGTTGCTTTTAGTGTCGCTCGTTATTTAAATACTACTGATTATTTCTCATGGAAAGTATTACAAGCGATTCGACTAGGAGAAACGCTCTCGTTTACACAAGAAGATGCAACAGGAAGCGAATCCTTGCCAGAAGCAACTTCGATGACGAAGGTGTTCCAAGCGGCAGCAGATGGAGTCCTTCTTTCTAACTTAGAACACTTTACAAAAGAGTTAGTGGTGGAAATTCCTCTAAGAGATACCATGCTTCCTAAATTCCCAGTACCAGGTGGGAAGACGAGTGCACAGTTTCTTTATGAATTATGTGAAGCTGCGATGCTTGAAATTGGGGTAACGACGCCTATTTATGTGAACCGTCTCAAAGAAGAGTTAGCTGTTATTCATGAAATGGGATTTGATGATTACTTCCTTATCGTTTGGGATATTATGCGTCATGCACGTGAACAAGGTATTCAAACGGGTGCTGGTCGTGGATCTGCGGCAGGATCTCTTGTTGCGTATCTCTTGCATATTACAGGCGTTGATCCGATTCGTTATCACTTGCTATTTGAGCGTTTCTTAAACCGTGAGCGTTATACGATGCCCGATATTGACTTGGATTTCCCGGATGATAAGCGCGAAGATATTTTAGCCTATATCGTGTCGAAATACGGCAATCAGAATGTAGCGCAGATTGTGACATTCGGTACGCTTGGGGCGAAACAAGTGATTCGCGATGTATGTAAAGTCTTTGGTGAAAACATCATTACGGTTCAGAAGTTTTCAAACAATATCGCTCAGGGGAAAGTAACACTAGAGCAGACCTATAAAGAAAATAAGGCGTTTAGAGAACATGTAGAAAGTAGTGAACGTAATCGTAAGCTCTATCAAGTGGCGAAATCTCTTGAAGGACTTCCACGTCATTCATCTGTCCATGCGGCCGGAGTCGTGTTATCACAAGACGTGTTAACAAAGAACGTTCCTTTAATGAAACGAGATAAAGGATATTCGACTGCTCTACAAGAATCCGATTGGATGCTTACGCAGTATGCGATGCAAGCTGTTGAAAAAGTCGGACTTCTAAAAATGGACTTGCTAGGGTTGAGTAACCTGACATTACTGCATAAGGCGATTCAACAAACGCAAAAGGTTACGAAAAAGGCATTGGATATTACGAAGATTCCTTTAGACGATCCTCGTACATTTGAACTCTTCCAAAAAGCACAAACGAATGGCATCTTCCAATTCGAGTCAGACGGGATTCGTCGTGTGTTGAAAGACATGAAACCAACAGTCTTTGAAGATTTAGTAGCAGTTCTTGCACTTTATCGTCCAGGCCCAATGGAGCAAATTTCACACTTTATCAATCGTAAAAAAGGAACGGAAATTGTTCAGTATCCTCATGCATCTCTTCAAAAGATTCTTGAACCAACATACGGTATCTTGGTTTACCAAGAACAAGTTATGCAGGCGGCTAGTGAAATGGCTGGATTCTCACTTGGGGAAGCGGATATTTTACGGCGTGCCATCGGGAAGAAGAATAGTGATGCGATTGCTGCGCAAAAAGAGAAGTTTGTTCAAGGAGCACTTACAAAAGGGTATAAACAAGAAGATGCCGAGACGGTATATGATTATATTGAAAAGTTTGCCAACTATGGATTTAACAAATCTCACGCGGTGGCTTATGCGATGTTGTCTTATCAATTAGCGTACTTAAAGGCAAATTATCCAACGGCATTCTTTACGGCATTGTTCCAAAACGCTAGTGCGAAATCAGCGAAGTTACAAGATTATCTTGTTGAAGCGCGTCAATTAGGAATTAAGATTCTCGCGCCAAGTATCAATCGTAGTTTTGCAGACTTTGTGTCAGACGATAGTGGAGTCGTTGTTGGGCTCAATAACATCAAAGGAATTCGACGAGACTTTGTAGAAAGTATCGTGAAGAACCGTTATGAGTATGGTTCGTTCAAAGGTTTCCAAGATTTTGCTTACCGTATGGGAGCTCAATATACGAAAGAACCCCTTTTAATGGCATTGATTAATGCTGGAGCCTTTGATGAATTTGGTGAAACAAGAGCAACGCTGAAGGCTAACGTCGACGCTGTTGTCAAAAGCGTGAAGTTCCATGGATTGAATTTATCGCTGGAAGATGACTTAGAAGTGGCGTTCACACATGTGGAGGAAGAACCACTCCTAAAACGAATTGAAGAAGAAATCGAAGTGCTTGGATTTTCAGTTTCTCCGCATCCATCCTCTAAATACGACTCTCTTGTGAAGAGTGGATGGATTACTCCGATTCAAACCGTCTTTGAAGAAGGATATATGAGATTCATCGGCATGATTGTGGACATTCGTAAAATCTCTACTCGTAAAGGCGAGCAGATGGCGTATGTCACACTTCAAGATGCGTCTGGAATGATGGATGTTGTCGTCTTTCCGTCCACGCTTGCAGAAGTCTTTCAACACCTTCAACAAAACACGATGATTCTAGCGGAAGGCCGTGTGAAGAGAGGACAAAAAGGTCAATGGCAACTGCAGTTAAACCGCATGTATCCAATGAGTTTTGCCGATAAGCTACTTGAAGATTCAGCCAAAAGATTGCAAATCGCGATTCGTCCGGACAAACATACTCCTGAAGTGTATGCTGAGATTAAGCAGTTGGTGACTAAATATAAAGGGGTGACACCTGTTGAAATATTCCTCGTGAATAGTAAAACACTCGTAAAGAATTCTTTTGCAAACGGTGTGAACCTTGAGTCGAAACTAATCCCGAGTCTTGTCGACATTTTAGATAAAGAATGTATAAAAATTGTAAAATGAAAAAGTTTATGAAAATGAAAGACATTTGTAAAAAAAAGTGATAAAATAAGAACAAATGGGCTAGTTCCAGTAAAAATAAATCTAAGAGGTGAATCTTTGTGAAACGCATTGCTGTTTTAACAAGTGGAGGAGATGCTCCAGGAATGAATGCCGCTGTACGTGCGATTGTACGTAAAGGTATTTATGAAGGTTTTGAAGTCTACGGGATTAACTATGGATATGCCGGTTTAGTAGCTGGTGATATTCGTAAATTAAATCCATCAGACGTGAGCGATATGATTGGTCGTGGGGGTACATTCTTGTATTCTGCACGTTATCCTGAATTCGCAAATCGCGAAGGACAAGAAAAGGGTATCGAACAATTAAAGAAATTCGGAATTGAAGGGCTTGTTGTTATCGGTGGTGACGGAAGCTATCAAGGTGCCGTTGCTTTAACAAAACTTGGTTTCCCAACAGTTGGGGTTCCAGGAACAATCGATAATGATATTCCAGGTACGGAATATACAATTGGTTTTGATACTGCCATCAATACTGTATTAGAAGCGCTAGACCGTCTTCGTGATACTGCGACATCACATGTTCGTACGTTTATCGTTGAAGTTATGGGTCGTCGTGCTGGAGATATTGCACTTTGGACAGGGGTTGCCAGTGGTGCAGAACAAATCTTAATTCCAGAACAAGGTTTCGATTTAGAAACTGTCGCTAAAGAAATCAAACAAGGCCGCTTGAACGGTAAGAAACATACTTTAATTATTCTTGCTGAAGGCGTAATGTCTGGTGACGAACTTGCTAAGAAGTTACGTGAATACGATAGTGATTTCCACACTCGTGTTACAGTACTAGGACACGTACAACGTGGTGGGGCTCCAAGTGCTCGTGACCGTGTTCTTGCAAGCCGTATGGGTGCTAAAGCAATCGATTTATTAAAAGAAGATATCGGTGGCGTGTGCGTCGGCGTTAAAGCTGAAGAAATTATCTACAGCGATATCGTTGAAACATTAGCAAACGGCAAACATTTACCTAACTTAGAGTTGTATCAACTAAATAAAGAAATTTCATTCTAAAACTAAAGGAGTCAACAGAAAATGAAAAGAACTAAAATCGTATGTACTATTGGACCTGCTAGTGAAGCGCCAGAAAAATTAGCAGCATTAGCAGAAGCAGGGATGAACGTTGCACGTTTAAATTTCTCACATGGTGACCATGAAGAACATTTAGCACGTATCAATACAATCAAAAAAATCCGTAAAGAAACAGGACGCGTTATCGCGATTCTTTTAGATACAAAAGGACCAGAAATCCGTACACATAATATGGAAAATGGTGCGATTGAATTCCACACTGGTGATGTTGTTCGTATTTCAATGACTGAAGTTTTAGGAACAAAAGAAAAATTCTCTATTACTTACCCAGAATTAATCAACGATGTTAAACCTGGATCAATTATCTTAGTAGATGATGGTTTAGTAGGGTTAGCAGTTACTAAAGTAGACCACGCAAATGGCGAAATCGTCTGCGTAGTAAACAACAGTGGTGTTGTTAAAAACAAAAAAGGAATTAACGTTCCTGGCGTTAAAACAAAATTACCTGGTATCACTGAAAAAGACCGTGCAGATATTATCTTCGGTATTGAAAATGATATCGACTTTATCGCAGCAAGTTTCGTTCGTCGTGCTTCAGACGTTCAAGAAATTCGCGATTTATTAAAAGAACATAACGCAACTCACATCCAAATTATTCCAAAAATCGAAAACCAAGAAGGTATCGACAACATTGACGAAATCTTAGCGTTATCTGATGGTTTAATGGTTGCTCGTGGAGACATGGGTGTTGAAATCGCTGCGGAAGAAGTTCCAATCGTTCAAAAAATGTTAATCAAGAAATGTAACACATTAGGTAAACCAGTTATTACTGCTACTCAAATGTTAGATTCAATGCAACGTAACCCACGTCCTACACGTGCGGAAGTTGGTGACGTAGCGAACGCTATCTTCGATGGTACAGATGCAGTTATGTTATCTGGTGAGTCTGCAGCAGGGGATTACCCAGTTGAAGCTGTTCGTACAATGGCTAACATCTGTGTTCGTACAGAACAAGAAATCCGTGTACGTGACAAATTCAAATTAAAAGCATTCGATGAAACTGATGTAGCAGAAGCTATCGGTCGTTCAGTAGCCCATACAGCTAAAAACTTAAAAGTGAAAACAATCGTTGCTGCAACTGAATCAGGACATACTCCAAAAATGATTTCTAAATTCCGTCCTGACGCAACAATCTTAGGTGTGACTTCTTCTGAACGTCAACAACGTGCATTGGCGTTAATCTGGGGTGTGAAACCAGTAATCGTTGAACGCGCACATTCTACAGATGAAATGTTCGAAATCTGTATGCAAGCCGTTCGCGAAAACCACAATGCTCAAGAAGGCGATTTAGTAATCATCACTGCTGGTGTACCTTTAGGAATTAAAGGAACAACAAACATGATGAAAGTTGCTCGCGTATAATTCATTTAAATCATAATAAAAAGCTTGAACAAACCGTAAAAAGTTGTTCAAGCTTTTTTGTTATATGGAACCATTTGATAAAATAATGAGAAATCGTTAGAAATACAAGGATTTAAATGACTGTAAGCCCTATTTTGTGGTAAAATAAAAGGACAAATGTAGAAGAAGGAGGTTTGTTATGACAAGTGAATTATCGACCGTTGTTCAAGCCATTATCACGGATGAAAATGAAAAGTACTTTTTCGTTCAAAAGAGTGGAGAAACATTCCGTCTAAAAAAAGACGAAGCTACTGAATCACTAAAGATTGGTGATGTAGTAACGGGATTCTTATATGAGAATTCTTCCCGTAAAAAAGTCTTTACGCTCCGCATTCCTGAAGTAACAAATGAAAGTTATGGATGGGCAAGCGTGACACAAGTCAGAAAAGACTTAGGCGTATTCGTGGATATTGGTTTGGAAGATAAAGATATGGTAGTTTCATTGGATGAACTTCCAAGTATGAAAGAGTTATGGCCTAAGAAAAATAATCGTTTATATGTGACGTTAATTAAAGACAAAAAGGACCGCACATGGGCAACGATGGGAGACGGTCAAGCATTAAATGAAAAAGTCGTTCGTGGTCATAAAGGACTGTTGAACAAAGACCTAACAGGAACAGTGACACAAGTAAAACTTGTGGGAACAACAATTTTCACGCCAGAAGGGTATAAGTTATTTTTACATCCTTCAGAACGACTGTATGAACCAACGCTTGGAGAAGAAATTACCGTTCGTGTGATTGGTCTTCGCCCTGATGGAGTGTTAAATGTTTCGATGCGTCCACGTGCTCATGAGGCGATTGGAGACGATGCAGAGATGATTGTGGCGATGCTGAAGAATCGTCCAACACATACACTTCCTTATTGGGATAAGACAGATCCAAAAACGATTAAAGAGATTTTTGGAATTAGTAAAGGGCAATTCAAACGTGCCATTGGTAACTTATTAAAAGCAAAACGAATTACACAAGAAGAAGGATTTATCCATCTGATTGAAGAATAATGAGTGGAGGCGAGTCGCTTGTCATCTATTTCTATTGAAGGGATTCAAAAGAAATTACAAGAAGAAGGTTTTAAACTGACACTGCAAAGACAGGCAACAGTAGAAATCCTTCTAGAACATCTGAATGAGCTTTTGACGGCTGAAGAAATTTACATGTACGTGAAGCAGAAGTATCCAGATATTGGATTAGCTACTGTGTATCGAACACTGGAAATTTTAACGGACTTAGGAATCATTTCAAGAAATCTATTTGATGATGGCATTGGCCGTTATCATCTAAAACAAACCGTTAATCGTCATTTTGCGCATCATCTCTTATGTGTGAAATGCGGACAGATTCAAGAAGTTGAAGAAGATTTGCTCGTTGATGTTGAACAAAAAGTATTAGAGCAATTCCAGTTTCAAGTGCTCGATCATCGTCTAACGTTCCACGGAATTTGCAAAAATTGCCAGCAAAAGGAAGGGTAGAAGATGAAAGAAATACACTACTTCCTGGATAGTATTGCCGTTCAAGGTCTATCCGATAATACCGTTCAAAGTTATAAACGGGACTTGGAGAAGTTTTCTCAGTTTTTAGAAGAACAAAAGGTGACACGTCTTCAAGATGTGGACCATACAACGATGGTGCTCTTTCTTCAAAAACTAAAAAAAGATGAATATGCCGTTAGTTCAACAAGCCGCATGATTAGCTGCTTGAAGAAGTTCTTCCAGTTTCTCGTACAAGAACGAATGGTGGAACGAGATCCAACGCAACAAATTCATCCACCCAAACCGAAGAAGCAGTTGCCAAAAGCGCTCAGTATTGATGAAGTGAACAGGTTGCTGGAGGTACCAGACACCTCAACGGTTTTAGGCTTAAGAGATAAGGCGATGCTCGAACTCCTATATGCAACTGGGATGCGGGTGAGTGAACTGATTAGCATTGAACTCAGTGATTTGCATTTGGAATTAGGATTTTTACAAACGATTGGGAAAGGGAACAAGCAACGCATTATTCCAATCGGTCAAGAAGCAACCAATTGGATTCAAAACTATTTGGAATATGCCCGTCCTGCCTTAGAAGATGAGAAGAAGTTATCAAATGTATTGTTCTTAAATCATCGTGGAGGACCGTTTACACGTCAAGGCTTCTGGAAGAACTTGAAGAAAATTGTTCAGACGGCGATGATTACAAAGGAAGTGAGCCCACATACGTTGCGCCATTCCTTTGCAACACATATTTTAGAAGCGGGTGCCGATCTTCGAATCGTGCAGGAATTACTAGGGCACTCAGATATTAGTACGACACAAATTTATACACATATTACAAATGAACGAATGAAGGAAATTTACAAACAAGCACATCCTCGTTCGTAATAAAGAAAATGGAGATGGAATTGATGAAATTTAAAAGAATACATGTCATTGTAATGGACTCTGTAGGGATTGGAGAAGCACCAGATGCTGCAAAATTTGATGATGCAGGTTCACATACTTTAGGTCATATTTCAGAAACTGTAGGCTTAAACGTGCCAAATATGCAACGTTATGGTTTAGGAAATATTGCTCCTTTAAAAACAGTTCCACCAGTAGAACATCCAGAAGGAAGCTATACTAAACTTGAAGAAGTTTCTGTTGGTAAAGATACAATGACAGGTCACTGGGAATTAATGGGATTAAATATTAAAACTCCTTTCCGAGTATTCCCTGATGGTTTCCCACAAGAATTATTAGACCGTATTTCTGAATTCTCAGGAAGAGGAATCGTATGTAACTTACCATACAGTGGTACAGCGGTTATTGATGACTACGGTAAACACCAAATGGAAACTGGCGATTTAATCGTTTATACTTCTGCTGACCCTGTAATGCAAATTGCTGCTCACGAAGACGTTATCCCGCTAGAAGAGTTATACCGTATTTGCGAATACGCTCGTGAAATTACAAAAGACGATCCATATATGATTGGACGTATCATTGCTCGTCCATATGTAGGTGAACCTGGTAACTTCCAAAGAACATCAAACCGTCATGACTATGCGTTAAGTCCATTTGGCGAAACAACATTAGACTTCTTGAAGAAAGATGGTTTTGATGTGATTGCGATTGGTAAGATTAACGATATCTTCAACGGACAAGGAATTACTGAATTCGTTCGTACAAAAGACAATATGGATGGCGTGGATAAACTAGTAGAAGTATTGAAGAAAGACTTCACTGGTATGAGTTTCTTAAACTTAGTAGACTTCGATGCAGTTTATGGACACCGTCGTAATACAAAAGGATACGGCGAAGCGCTTGAAGCATTCGATGCTCGTATTCCAGAAATCGTTGAAAACATGCAAGAAGATGATTTATTAATTATTACAGCTGACCACGGAAACGACCCAACGTTCAAGGGAACAGACCACACTCGTGAGTACATTCCAGTGTTAGCTATCAGCAAATCATTGAAACACCCAACACACTTACCAGAAGGTCACTTCAGTGATATTGCAGAAACAATCAGCGAAAACTTTGGGGTAGCATCAACTGGTAACGGAACAAGCTTCTTAAAAGAATTAAACTAATATAGAAAGAGGGAACAACATGAGCAAATACGAACAATTAGTTGAAACAAAAACGTTTTTACAAGAAAAAGGTATTGGTCACATTGACTTCGGAATGATTTTAGGATCAGGTCTTGGTGAACTTGCTGGAGAAGTAAAGAACCCATTAATCTTTGACTATAAAGATATTCCAAACTTCCCAGTGTCAACAGTAGTCGGTCATGCTGGTCGTCTTGTATACGGTGAATTAGAAGGAAAACAAGTTCTAATCATGGATGGACGTTTCCATTACTATGAAGGTTACGATATGGAAACAGTAACGTTCCCAATTCGTTTAATGAAACTATTAGACGTTGAAACGAGTATCGTTACAAACTCTGCAGGTGGAGCAAACCCAACATTCGAACCAGGGGACTTAATGATTATTACAGACCAAATTAACTACACTGGTACAAATCCATTAATCGGGCCAAACGATGACCGCTTTGGACCTCGTTTCCCTGATATGAGCCATGCGTACCACGAATATGGACAAGAAGTGGTTCGTAAAGCTGCGAAAGAATTAAACATCAACATTAAAGAAGGAGTATACATGGGATACTCTGGACCAACTTATGAAACACCAGCAGAAATACGTTTCACACAAGCAGTTGGTGGGGACGCTGTAGGAATGTCAACAGTTCCTGAAGTCATCGTTGCTAACCACGCTGGTATCAAAGTAATTGGGATTTCATGTATCACAAACTTAGCTGCAGGAATGCAAGCAAACTTAAACCACGAAGAAGTGGTAGAAACAACACAACGCGTTAAAGAAGTGTTCAAATCATTGGTTCGTAAAGTACTTGTTTTATATTAAGAGACGAACTTCGAGGAGGAATGAATTTGTTAGTACCTTATTCAGCAACGAATAAAAAAATTGTGATGGGATTACTTTCTTACATCCCAGAATTCAAGGACTTTAAACGATTGCAAGAGGAAATTGAAGAAATCGCGACAAATCCATCGATTAAATGCTGGCTTTTTAAAGAAAGTGACAGTGAGAATTTCATTGGGTTGATTGGTGGAGAAAGCACAACAGACACGATTGTCATTAAATATTTATCGGTGTCACCTTCGTTTCGTGGGGAAAATATTACATTCCAAATGTTAGAAGATTTAGCAAAGATGGAAGATAAAGTATTGAGTGGAACAATTGAGACGAGTGTGATTCTCGCAAAACGGAATAAACATCGTGTAAGTGAGGAACCATGGAAGATTTAACAATTAAAGTAGCTGAATACGAAGGACCGATGGACGTCCTCTTGCATCTGATTCGTGAGATGAAAATCGATATTTACGATATTCCGATGAATGAATTAACGAAGCAATATTTGAACTTCATTCATTCCATGAAAACATTGGAGTTGGAAGTGGCAGCCGAGTATTTAGTAATGGCATCGACATTATTAGAAATCAAAGCAAGAATGCTTCTTCCAAAACCAAAATTGGAAGAGTTGGATGAAGACGGGGAGCCAATCGTAGAAGATCCTCGTGACCAGTTAGTGCAACAACTATTGGAATATCAACAAATTAAAGAAAATGCCAAAAAGCTTGAGGAGCTCTCTTTCCAACGAGGATTACACTTCGGGAAAGAAGCGAGTGACTTGTCTTCGATGCAGGAAATTATTCCTTTAAAAGAAGGAGAAGTGACGACTCAAGATTTATGGAATGCGTTAAAGAAATTAGCGCGTAAGAATATTGCGAAAATGCCACTGAAGGCCAATATTCAACATGAAACGCATACGGTTGAAGAACTGATGGATTCGATTATTTCAAAAATTGAGCATACGGATAAGAAACAAGTTCCGTTTGAGGAATGTTTCCCAGCGTTCAACAGGCATGCGATTACAACGACATTTTTAGCGATGTTACAGTTAGTTCGGGAACATCGTGTCCGTTTTATTCAAAGTTCTCCATATGAGGATATTTTGATTGAGAAAAGACAAGAAAAGGAGAAAGAGAGTGACTAATTACATTTCAGTATTAGAAGGCTTACTATTTGTTGCTGGAGATGATGGGATTACATTAGAAGAAGCAAGCTATATTTTAGAACTCGAAAGAAGTGCGGTTCGTCAATTACTAGATGAATTAAAGAAACGCTTAGAGGATGAAAATAGCGGCTTAGAACTTCTTCTCACAGCTTCTCATTATAAGCTTGTGACAAAAGCAAGTTTAAAATCATATATCGAAAAATATGCGGTTTCTCCATATTCTTCTCAATTGTCTCAAGCTTCTCTAGAAACGTTGGCGATTATCGCGTATAAGCAACCTGTCACACGTGTGGATATTGAGTCGATTCGTGGCGTTCAAAGTAGTGGTTCGATTCAAAAATTATTACTACGTGATTTAATCGAAGAGGCTGGAAGACTAGAAACGCCTGGTCGTCCGAAACTGTATAAGACAACAGCTTACTTCATGGATTACTTTGGATTAGAATCGCTGGATGCATTGCCAGATGCCTCAGATTTATTCGATTTAGATTCGGAAGAAGCAAACCAATTATTTAGAGATAATCATGATTTATTTGAAGAGCTTGAAATGCGCTCTAAAGAACATCATGAAGTAGAAGAAGAGAAAGAGTAGGTTTTTTTGTGGAAAGATTACAAAAAGTAATGGCGCACGCTGGTGTGGCATCCCGCAGAAAATGTGAGGCATTTATTCAAGAAGGCCGTGTGAAGGTCAATGGTGAAGTCGTAAGAGAACTCGGCTTTAAAGTAGGTGCCAATGATAAAATTGAGGTAGACAGTATTCCGATTTACAAAGAAGAACCTGTGTACTTCATGTTTTATAAACCAAAAGGCGTGCTTTCAAGTGCCAGTGACGATAAAGGAAGAACCGTTGTGACGGACTATTTTAAAGATGTGGAACAACGCGTGTATCCAGTGGGACGTTTGGACTACGATACGACAGGACTTCTTTTATTAACGAATGACGGTGAGTTTTCAAACTTAATGACGCATCCAAAGCATCACGTAGAGAAGAAATATATCGCCAAAGTTAAAGGAATTCCAACGCCAAGACAAATGCGTCAATTGGAACGTGGAATTGTCTTAGATGGCAAGAAAACGTCAAATGCTAGAGCTCAAATTTTATCAGTGGATACCGATAAAGGAACAGGAATTGTCGCTTTAACGATTCACGAAGGATGGAACCATCAAGTGAAGCGTATGTTTGAGGCTGTAGAGTTACCTGTTATGAAATTAAAACGTGAAGAGTTCGGATTTTTAACGTTGGAAAACTTACGCCCTGGAGATTATCGTGAATTGCGCTCATTTGAAGTACAGAAACTAAGAAAGCTCGCTTTAGACGAAAAATAGATTTCTATTAGGGAGTCATACAAAAGAAAAACGGACTCACAGAGTGAGTCCGTTTTGTTTATTTAGTCTTCATTAAATGGACTATTTTTTCGTTTAATGGCACCTGTTGGACAGGCTGTATAAGCATCTTTAAACTTTTCTAGCGTATCTTCTGGTAGTGGAACTGTTCCGGTATTGTTGTCTTGTTTTACAAAGGCAATCCCTTCAGCATCGTACTCGAAGATTTCAGGAGCACGTAGTTGGCAGATGCCACATGCGATGCAAGACTCGCAATCAACTTTTGTATAAATTTTTGAAAGAGAGGATTTTTTATCCATGAGTCAGTACTCCTTTTATCAAATTTGGATATTACATGCAATCAAGTCGTATGGTGTGGTTCCGTTAAATCGATTATATCGTATTTTAACGGGAAATCGTACCATGTCGACTTTAATTGGCGTGACAGAAGATAAAACTGAAGTGTTTTTTGCGAGTTTACCTCATTTAAAAGAAGAGTACTTTCATCAGTTAGTAGATGGATTCTTCCGTGAAGGAATGGTTAGCGAAAATGAATCAGGATTAGTACTCCTTAAAGAGATTCCAGAATTTTCGCTTGTGACAAACGGAAGTCATCCTGTCAATTACTTGATGCATCCATATTCGTTTGTGCAATTACGGGATGTGACAAGACTTTGGATTGAATGGATTAGTTATCACCGCTATGAAGAAACAAGCTATCGTCCTCTGATTCAAAATGCATGGTTACAGCAATTGTTCAAACGATGGTATAAAGAAGAAAAAGAGACGATTACTCCAGCTTGGTTTACTAGTGTTGTGAATGAATTCCAGGCATGGGCTGATAAACAGGATGAATCTGTGAAAGGACATTGGGTAGGGCTTTTTAATGGCGCTAAGTCGACAGCAGCTCTAGAAGATGAGCTCGTTTCGTTATGGGAGTTTACCACGGTTGAAGACTGTGAACCTCTTTCAAGATTAGTCTTTATGAAATGGGTGAGTGATGTCTTTGAGGAGCCTGAAAATTCTCCAATCACTTATGGATGGTTTTCTAAAATGTTTGAATGGATTTCTCATGAAACGAGTTCCGTTCAAGAAACCGTTCGTCTATTTGAAAAAGGATTAAAACGAACGGAGATTGCACGTCTACGTAAACTCAAAGAAAGCACGATTAACGATCATCTCTTAAAGCATTTATTACTTACAAAAGATGCGTTTTATAAACGTGTAGAGGAAACGAAGGCTGCCGTGGCGTACAAAGAACTTTTCGAAAACGAGCAGTATCCAAAATATAAAGAGGCTAAAGACCAGTTTGAAGCAGAAGGGAAAAAACTAGATTTCTTCTTATTCAGATACTATCAAATCAAGGCCTTAAAGGAGCGTGAATGACATGGATCCAATATTGAATCGATTCGGATATGATGAATTCCGAGAAGGACAACAGGAAGTCATTACCGCTCTTGAGGAAGGGCATGATGCGATTGCGATTTTACCAACAGGAAATGGGAAATCGTTTATTTATCAATATATTGGCGTCAAAGAAAAGTGCAGAGTCGTGATTGTGTCTCCGCTGATTGCATTAATGGTCGATCAAGTTGCTAGTTTAAAACAGCTAGGAATTCATAGAGCGGTGGCCATCACGTCTCTTATGTCAGAGTCTGAGAAGAATTATATTTTAAGTACGTTAAATGAGTTTCAATTTATTTTCGTTTCTCCAGAGATGCTACAAGCGCCTAGATTCTTTAAGCAATTATCAAAACTGGAAATTGGTTTACTCGTCGTCGATGAGGCGCATTGTATTTCACAGTGGGGGTATGACTTTAGAAGCGATTACCTATTTATTGGTAAGATGAGAAAGAGTTTGGGAAGTCCAAGAACGTTAGCGTTAACGGCAACAGCGACGACACAAGTCATTCATGATATTTATACCTTCTTAGGATTAAACAAAGAAGATACGACTTATTTCCAAGGACATGCCTTCTTGAAGAATCGTGAAATTGATGTTATTTCGGTTGAAGGACTTCGCAGTAAGATGCTTTCTGAATTGTTGAAGCGTGTGGAATATCCTTGTATCGTGTATGCCTCAACGATTAAAGAGATTGAAGGGTTAAAAGAATCGCTCCAAGAGGAAGGATTTACAAAAATCGATACCTTCCATTCCAAGAGACATAGTAGTGATCGACAAACCATCCAGCAGAAGTTCTTTAGAGGAGAACTCAACATTTTATTAGCGACAAGTGCTTTTGGAATGGGGATTAATCAGTCGAATATTCGAACAATTATTCATTACCAACTACCTCAAACGCTTGAAGATTATGTGCAACAAATCGGTCGTGCGGGTAGAGACCTGCAGTTTAGTCGTTGTATCGCCTTTGTTCATCCAGACGATTTTTCCGAAATGGGACGTAAAATTGAACGGTCGTATGAAGCAGGTGACGAGGAAGAAACGGAACTGCATCAAAATATCAAAGAGATTGCGAACGCATTTCGTTGGAATAATGAACAAAAGAATGAATTTATCAAGATGCAACGAACACGTAAATTAAAGCAAGTGGGGCAGATTGAAGAGTTTGCGACTACGAATCAGTGTAAAGAACAGTACTTAGCACAGTTCTTCGGAGAAAATCGTAAAGAGCCGTGTGGGAAGTGTAGTAGTTGCAGGCATCTTGATTTATTTTTACTGGATGTAACAGAAAATTGGAATGAAGAAGAAAATGGCAAAAACACCTTCGAAGAAAGCTTTAAGAAATTATTTAATCTATGATTAAATAGAGTGATTTTTTGAGAAATTATGCTACAATAGTAATAAAGTAAAAGTTTGCCCTGAGTGTAAGAATATGCTATATTGTGTAGTGAATTGACTGAGGATAGCATTGGGTCAAATTAGGAGGATTTTTGAATGAGCGATAACTTTAATAATAATGAAGATTTAAATCAAACAGAAGAACAACCATGGGAAAGAAAATTTGGAGAAGATGAGAATTTAAAGAATCGTCAATTCTCTCGTAGTGCTAGAAACTCAGGTGGGAAAGCAGTAGCACCATTATCAAATGTGTTATTATTTGTGTTCCTTATTGTAATTGTTGCACCAGTTTTATTTATGATGTGGTTCTCAATTAGCAATAATAGTAATCAAGTAAAACCAAGAACAGCTGATGATGTAATGTTAACGAAGACTGTTGAAACTACAACAGCAACTCCAGAAACAACAGCAGCTACAACAAAACAAGAAGCTACTACTACAGCTAACGAAGCTACAACAACAGCTCCTCGTCAAGCTCAAACAACTCAACAAACACCAACAACTCAAGCGCAACAAAATGGTAACTATGGAACATATACAGTTAAAGCTGGAGATACTTTATACCGTATCGCAGTAAACCATGGTATGGACGTTGCGACATTAAAACAAATTAATGGTCTTACAGGAGATAACATTGCTCCAGGAACAACATTAAAAGTTGCACAATAATACAGAACTATATTAGCGGAAGTCTGAGACGCAAGACGTTTCAGGCTTTCTTTTTGAGAAGGAGAGAGAATATGCAAGTTGCTATTGATGGACCAGCTTCGTCTGGGAAAAGTACAATTTCAAAATTGATTGCCAAAGAAACTGGTTTTCTTTATCTAGATACTGGTGCGATGTATCGTGCTACAACATTGGCATTTTTAAGAAATAATATTTCAGTAGATGATGCGTCAGCAATCGATGAATTGCTCGAAAACTTAGTCATTAGTTTTAAAAATACTGAAGATGGCCAACTCGTTTTCTTAAACGGGGAAGATGTGACTCGTGAGATTCGTGATCTTGAAGTGACACGAAATGTATCGGAAGTTTCAGCGATTAAAGCAGTTCGTGTAAAACTTGTACAAATGCAACGTGAGATTGCAGAGAACCATTCCATCATTATGGATGGTCGCGATATTGGTACAGTAGTGCTTCCAAATGCTGAGTTGAAGATTTTCTTAGTAGCATCTGTAAAAGAACGTGCGCTTCGTCGATTCAGAGAAAACCAAGAAAAGGGCATTGAATTATCTCTTGAAAAATTGGAAGAAGAGATTGCTCACCGTGACTTCTTAGATAGTACTCGTAAAGAGTCTCCTTTGAAAAAAGCGGATGATGCAATTGAAATCGATACGACAAGCCTATCAATTCAAGAAGTCGTTTCTAAAATTACGAATCTTATCCAAGAAAAGTTAACGAATTAACCAGATTTTACACAAAAACACTAGAATTCGTTTTCATTTAGTGGTATGATTGTAAGTGGATAAAAAGTTTTATTTTGCACAAAAATCAAACTTGATGTTCGCATGAATTGTCGCGCTTAGGAGGAAGTCACATGTCAGAATTACAAACAATGCAAGATGCGCTCGATATCGTCAAAGATATTCAAATCGGAGATTTAGTACAAGGTGAAGTATTAACTCTACAAGATAAACAAGCCATCGTCGGAATTATCGGTGGAGGAGTTGAAGGGGTTATTCCTTTCAATGAATTATCTACATCACCAGTTGAACGTGTAGAAGACGTTTTAGCTGTAGGAGATGTTGTTGATTTAGTAGTCATCAAACAAATCAAAGATAAAGAAAATGGAAGTTTCTTACTTTCTAAAAAACGTGTAGATGCACGTAAAGTTTGGGAAGAAATTCAAGCTAAATTCGATAACAAAGAAATCATCGAAGCTCCAGTTGTGGATGCTGTTAAAGGTGGTTTAGTAGTGGATGCAGGAGTTCGAGCTTTCGTGCCAGCTTCAATGGTATCAGACCACTATGTTGATAACTTAGCTCAATTCAAAGGCCAAACATTAGCTTTTGAAATCGTTGAAATCGAACCAAGCGAAAATCGTTTAATCTTATCACGTAAAAACTTAGTTGCAGCTGAAAAAGCAGCTAAGCGTGCAGCTGTATTTGAAGCAATTCAAGAAGGTTCTGTAGTGACTGGTAAAGTTGCTCGATTAACAAACTTCGGTGCGTTCATCGACTTAGGTGGTGTGGATGGATTAGTTCACATTTCACAAATTTCTCATGAGCACGTTGCAAAAGCAAGCGACAAATTAAAAGTTGGCGAAGAAGTTCAAGCAAAAGTTATTTCAGTAGATCCAGAAAACGGACGTGTATCATTATCAATCAAAGATACATTAGCAGGACCATGGGACAACATTGAAGAACGTGCAGCAGTTGGTTCTGTATTAGATGGTTTAGTAAAACGTCTAACTACATTCGGAGCATTTGTTGAATTATTCCCTGGAGTAGAAGGATTAGTTCATATCTCACAAATCGCTCACCAACATATTGCAACACCGCATGAAGTTCTCAAAGAAGGTCAAGAAGTTCAAGTGAAAGTTCTTGAAGTTCATCCAGAACAACAACGTATTTCTTTAAGTATTAAAGCTTTACAAGAAGCTCCAAAACCTGAAAAAGAAGAAGTTGAAGAAGTGGTTGAAGAAACTTACGAATTACCTGAAGAAGATGTTTCATTCTCTTTAGCAGATCGTTTAGGTGATCAACTTTCTGAACTTAAAGTTGAAGAATAACATTCAAATAAAAGTTAAGTGGAAATAGTCTGGACTGGTTCCAGACTATTTTTATGATAGAATTAGAGAAAAAGGAGGAATAGTATGTCAACACCAGTTATTGCCGTTGTAGGAAGACCAAATGTCGGAAAATCTACAATTTTTAACCGTATTGTCGGAGAACGTATCTCTATCGTAGAAGATATCGCCGGAGTCACTCGTGACCGTATCTATTCTGAAGGTGAGTGGTTAGGTCACTCATTTAATATTATTGATACAGGTGGAATTGATATTACGGATGAACCGTTTATGTCAAACATCCGTATGCAAGCAGAGATTGCGATGGAAGAAGCAGATGTGATTATCTTCCTTACAAGTGTGAAAGAGGGCGTGACAACGACTGACGAACACATTGCAAAATTACTCTATCGTACAAATAAACCAGTTTTACTAGCTGTTAATAAAGTCGATAATCCTGAATTGCGTTCTGAGATTTTTGATTTCTATGCATTAGGATTCGGTGAACCCTTCCCAATTTCAGGAAGTCACGGGCTAGGTCTTGGAGACTTATTAGACGCAGCTGTTAAAGCTTTCCCTGAAGATAAAGGAGACGAAGAGGATAAAGATGTCATTAAGTTTAGTTTCATCGGACGTCCAAACGTAGGGAAATCAAGCTTAGTGAATGCGATGCTTGGTGAAGAACGTGTAATTGTATCGAATGTTGCAGGTACGACTCGTGATGCCATCGATACGACATTCGAGGATGAAGAAGGTACTGTCTTTAAGATGATTGATACTGCCGGTATTCGTAAGAAAGGTCGTGTCTTCGAATCAACTGAAAAATATAGTGTCTTACGTGCCTTAAGAGCGATTGAACGAAGCGACATTGTTTGTGTGGTCTTGAATGCCGAAGAGGGAATTCAAGAACAAGATAAGAAGATTGCCGGATACGCTCATGAAGCTGGTAAGGGTGTCGTTATTTTAGTGAATAAATGGGATACGCTTGAAAAAGATAATTCAACGTATAAAGAGTTTGAGGATAAGATTCGTCAAGAATTCCTATACTTATCATATGCTCCGATTATTTTTGTATCTGCAAAGACAAAACAACGTCTTTCAAAAATCCCACCAATTCTAAAAGAGATTCATGAAGTTCGTTCACGTCGTATTTCATCATCAGTCTTAAACGATGTATTGATGGATGCGATCGCGATGAACCCAACTCCAACGGATAAAGGGAACCGCTTGAAGATTTACTATATGACGCAAGTGGCGATTCAACCACCAACATTTGTCACATTTGTAAATGACGTTGAATTGATGCATTTCTCATATGAACGATTCTTAGAAAACCGTATTCGCTCAGCTTTTGGATTCGAGGGAACACCAATTCATATGATTACGCGTCAAAGAAAGTAAAAAAATTCATAGCAAGCTTATAAAACAGGATATAAAACGTTGAAACTATTGAGGTTGAATGGTATAATTTAGAGGAAATCAAAACTAATTTTCGATTTCCAGATAAGTTGGACCACTCAACGAACTCTGATAGAAATTCTTATTTGACGGAGGTGAAACTAAAATGGCTAACAAAGCAGAATTAGTAGATCGCGTTGCTAAAAAAACGCAATTAACAAAGAAAGATGTTTCAGCAACAGTTGAAGCGTTATTCGAAACAATTCAAGAAGCTTTAAAAGCAGGCGAAAAAGTTCAAGTTATCGGATTTGGTACATTCGAAGTACGCGAACGCGCTGCTCGTAAAGGACGTAACCCTCAAACAGGTAAAGAAATCAAAATCAAAGCTTCTAAAGTTCCAGCATTCAAAGCTGGTAAAGCTCTTAAAGATGCAGTTAAAAAATAATTCCAATGAATTATTTTTCATAGCATGAAGTTTTAATTGGTGTTATATTAGAGTTAACTCTATATAACACCTTCTTTTTTTGGTGTAAAACTTTAATAGATACATATATTACTCGCAGTTCATCTGCAAAAGGAGACATTATGACACAAGTAATCGAAGCGATTGAACAAGCCTTACAAGAACAAGATATTGATAAAGTCTATGAACACTACCATCGTTTTTTTGACAATTTTGATCCAGAAAAAGACCTTCAAGAGATGGCAGATTTAGCGACTTATTCTGTATCGATTGGATTCTACGAAGAAGCAAAACGTGCTCTGTTACGACTCACTGAAGTGGAACCAGATGAAGCGATTTGGACAATTTTATTAGCCGAGATTTTAGTGGCTGAAGGAGAAACAGACCAAGCGTTATCGATTCTGTACGATATTCCTGAAACAGACACAGACTACCCAAGTGTGTTGGTGGTTCAATCGGAAGCATACCGAGAAGAAGGAGATTTCGACTTAGCAGAGAAGAAACTCTTAAAAGCAAAAGACTTGGAACCAGATGAAGCGATTATTGATTTTTACCTTGGAACATTATTATTTGAAGCGGGAAGTTTCGAACGCAGTGCATTTTTCTTGGAGCGTTTCTTAAAACAAAATCCAGCAGAAACTGGGGAAGAAGAACGTGCACAAGAACTGTACGTTGAAGCCACTTTAAGAATGGGCGATAAAGAGCCATTAGAGCAATTTATTGGCGAACAAAGTATCGACGGCCTCTCAAGTGATTTATTGTTCCAGATGGCCTCATATGAGTCCATTGAGGGCAACTACGAGAAAGCTCTCGAGTATTACACGGAACTTCTAGAACGTGAACCTGAAAATAGTGAAGTGACACTAAACGTCATTCAATGTCTCTTAATCTTAAAACGTGACGAAGAAGCAAAAGCCTATGCGCAGAAATGGATTGCTTTTGATGAATTAAACGATGAAGCCCACCGCATTCTTGGACAAATTGAAATTGCAACAGGAAATGCAAAGGAGGGCTTACAGGAATTAAAAGAAGCGGTCAACCTCAATAATGAATCACTCCTTAATGTGACAAGTTATGTTGAGGCTTTAAACGATGAAGAAGAATATGAGGAAAGTATTGCATTCCTTGAAAGCTTAGAAACCAAAGAAGATGCAGTGATTCTTTACTTGTTTGCGAAAACGTATGAAGCAATGGAAGAGTACAACGAGGCCTTTACGAACTATCAAAAAGCCTATGAAGCCGGTGAAAGTTCTGTTGAATTCTTAGAAGATTATATCCGGTTTATGATTGAAGAAGGACGTAAAGATTTAGCAGCACCAGCCTTACAAGAAGCATTAAAGGTAGATCCATTTAATCCTGAATTTATCCGTTATACATTTATTTTTGAAGAGTAGGAGGGATACTTTGTTTAACCCAAGTTTAGAAACGAAGAAGAAATTTATTTCGTGGTTCATTTCAAATCATTCTTTGAAAAGAAGAGAGTCATTGTGGATTCTGAACTACTTGTTAAACCATGAGTTATTGTTGAAACAAATTCATTTTGTAGAGCATGTGGAAGCTACTCCAAAAGGAATGTTATTTTCAACGATTAAACCTGCTCAAGAATCTTTCCTATTTTATAAGGAAGGAACCAAATTCGATAATCCAGAAGTAGCCTTTCATGATATGCGCCTTCATTGGAAAGAAGATTGCTATGTGGAATTAGATTTTCCAAACGCTTATAAGAGCATGGTGAGTTTTGCCGTATTAGAGAAAAATCCTTACTATATCTCTGAAGTAGAAGAGATGGAAGTAGTCGAGGAGGAATTAGATAGTATTCAAAAAGAAGTGTTGATTTCGCAATTAAAATCAGAAATCAATGAGGCTTTAGAATCAATGGACTCTCAGCGTTTTATGGAACTAACAAATCGATTAAAGGAGTTAGAAGATGAGTGATTTAAAACGAAAAGTTGATATACAATCGGTACCGCTCTTCGTTAGTGCACTCCCTGTTCTTCAAACGTTAAAAGAAGCTGGACACGAAGCCGTTTTTGTGGGTGGTTCAGTCCGTGATTTGGTTCTTGGAAAAGAGATTTCTGATGTGGATATTGCAACGAGTGCAACCCCTGAAGAAGTGAAGAGTCTCTTTTCTCATACAGTAGATGTGGGAATCGAACATGGGACCGTTCTTGTACTCCATCATCATGATAGCTATGAGGTAACGACATTTCGTACGGAAGGGACGTACCAGGACTTTAGACATCCGGATTCCGTAACCTTTGTCAGAAGTCTGGAAGAGGACTTGATGCGTCGTGATTTTACGATTAATGCACTTGCTGTAAACGACAAAGAAGAAATTGTCGATTATTTTGGTGGGATTGAAGACTTAGAGAGAGAAATCATTCGCTGTGTTGGAAATCCGATGGAGCGTTTTAATGAAGATGCCTTACGGATGATGCGTGCAGTTCGTTTTGCGGGACAATTAGGCTTTTCGATAGAATCTGATACGTTTAATGCAATTCGTACGTTAAAAGCGAATCTCGAGCGAGTAGCGGTTGAGCGTATGAAAGTAGAATTTGAGAAGATGATACTGAGTCCACATCGCGATCTTGCCTTTAAAGCATTTGTAGAGAGTGAGTTATACCATTCTTGTCCAGATTTTAAAGAGGCCAAAGAGACACTCTTAAAATTAGGAGAATTCCCGTTAGAAAAAATGACGATCACTCAGGCTTGGATCTTATTTGCTTACTATGAACGATTAAGTATTCCACAGTTAATAAAAGTACTGAAAAATTGGAAATCATCGAATGACCAAATCTCTACTATATTAACAGGCTATCAAACATTGCTTGCTCGTCTTGAAAAAGAGTGGGATGCATTCCTTGCCTATGAATGTCCAGAAGTTTTAGCGATTGAAGTAGAGCAGTTGTTACCAGGAATTGGCCATAGCGAACAATTAGTAGAGTTAGAAGAAGTGTATCGACAATTACCGATTCGTTCGATGAAAGACATTCAAATTGATGGATTTGGAGTAAAAGAAGCACTTGGCTTAGAGAAGATGGGGCCTATTATTGGTGAAGTCTTACAAGCTCTTCAAACAGAGATTTTATCTGGTAGATTACCTAATGAAAATACTGAGATCGTTTCATGGATTAGAAATAATTTCAATGAAAGTAAATAGACTTTCATTGAAATGAAAAACAATTTATTGAAAGCCATTTAATTTAATATAATTCTTGAATGAAAGGCGTTTCAATGGTATTATCATTGTGTAAGCAATAATTTATTTTAAGGAGTGACCCTATATGAAAAAGGTTATGTCAGGTTTACGATTCGTATTTAGAAATGGAGAAACATGGACGATTAATCGTCGTTTGATTGGTGACTTATGGATTAAAAAAGTTACAACATCATTTGGACGTATTAACGGTGGAGAATTCCAAGAAATTCACCCATGTGAATCATTACGTATCGAAATCTTCCCTGAAGCAGACCACGTTATGTCAGAAGACATCAACTTAGGTGGTTTAGAATTAGGAATGTTCGAACGCGTTAAAAAATATAGCGATATCGAATTAATGGATATTTTATATGTTGATGGAAATCATCCAAAATCAGATGTAATTGTTGACAAAGATCGTGTTTATTTCCCATACAGCCCAGTAGATGAAGATGGAAATGACAACAAATACCAAAGTTCAGCAATTGGTTCACACGGTAACTTATTCATCGTGATTGACCCAGAAAAATCTGTGGAAGATATCTACCCAGAAATTTAATTGCCAATTGAACCTAGGACATTTGTCCTAGGTTTTTTATTTAGGATAAATTATTTATTTTATTATATAGAAGTCTAGTTCTTTTCATGATTTCACGTTATAATAAATGTATCACAAGTAAAAGGAGAAAGAGTATGAAAGTTTGTTTTATCGCAGCTGAAGCAGCTCCCTTTGTTAAAGTAGGAGGTTTAGGAGACGTAATTGGTTCTCTGCCAAAAGCCCTTCGTGAATTAGGCGTAGATGCACGTGTTATTTTGCCTTTGTATTCAAGTATTGACCGTGAACGATTCGGATTAAAATACAAAGCATATCAATTTGTTGATTTAGGATGGAGACATTCTTATTGTGGAATTTTTGAAACTGAAGTAGACGGAGTTCCTTGTTATTTTGTAGATAATGAGCAATATTTTAATCGTGACAGTATTTATGGACAAGCAGATGATGGGGAGCGTTTTGCTTTCTTCTCAAAAGCAGCTCTTGAAATCTTACCAGCTCTTGATTTTAAACCAGATGTTGTGAATGTAAACGACTGGCATACAGCACTTTCTGTTATTTACTTAGACGTGTTGAAGAGTCGTGAAGCAGAATTCTATAAAGATATGAAGAGTGTGCTTTCGATTCATAATATTGAATTCCAAGGTCGATTCAACCCCTATGAAATGGGAAATCTATTTGGATTAGAAAATAAATATTTTGACGCTCTCATTTACAATGGTGACGTGAACTTACTTAAAGGTGCGATTCAATTGGCGGACCGCGTGAATACAGTAAGTGAAACATATGCTCGTGAAATCTTGGATCCTTATTTCTCATATGGACTCGACAAGATTTTAACTGTTGAACAAGGAAAATTAAGAGGAATCTTAAACGGAATTGATGTGGATAAATTCAATCCAAAAACAGATCCAATGATTCCTGTAAATTACGACTTAAAGACATTTGAAGATAAGGTTCAAAATAAATTAGCATTCCAAAAAGAGATGGACTTAGAAGTGAATGCCGATATTCCTTTAATTGGAATGGTAACGCGACTTACTCACCAAAAAGGAATTGACTTAATTTTACAAGCAAGCGAAGAAATTCTTAAAACAGGCGCACAATTAGTCATTCTAGGGACAGGAGATGCTCATTATGAGAGTGCCTTACGTTCACTAGAACATTACAGACATGATCGTGTACGCAGCATTTTATTATTCTCTAATGAAATGTCTGCAAAAATCTATGCGGCAAGTGATTTATTCTTAATGCCTTCTAAGACAGAGCCTTGTGGATTGTCACAACTTATCTCAATGCGCTATGGTACAGTTCCTGTTGTTCACCGCGTTGGTGGATTGCGTGATACGGTTATTCCATTTACAGGTGTTGAAGGAAATGGATTTACATTTGAAAGTTTCCAAGCTGGCGATATGATGGATGCAATTTACCGCGCTGTAACATGTTTCTATCAATCACCTGACGAATGGAATCAAATCATCAAGAATAATTTACAAAAAGACGTGAGCTGGGAACAATCAGCCAAGAAATACTTGGATCTGTACCACGAAGTCGTGTAAAGAATAAGGAGAATCTGGAATGGTCGAAAAAAATCTGATTAGTCGTGTAGAAACTTCATTAAAGAATCAGTTTGGTGTAACCATCTCAAACGCTAGTAAGAGACAAGTATACGAAGCAATGATGAGATCTGTACGTGATATTTTAATGGAGAAGAAATTCAGCTATGAACAAACATTAAAACAAACACGACAAAAACGTGCGTACTATATGTCAATGGAATTCCTAGTGGGACGTACGCTCCGCAATAATTTATTCAATTTAGGAATTGAAAAAGAAGCAAAAGAGTTCTTAAGTGAACATGATTTTTCACTTGACGAAATTTACAACATGGAACCAGATCCAGGTTTAGGAAATGGTGGTTTAGGACGTCTTGCGGCTTGTTATTTAGATGCTTTAACAAGTAATGAATATCCAGTTACAGGATTCTCAATTCTTTACGAATATGGGATTTTCAAACAAGTGATTACAAACGGTTGGCAACAAGAATTCCCAGATCAATGGTTAGACCTTGGGAAATATGGCTTAGTGTACCGTAATGACGAAGAAGTTGAAGTACGTTTTGGTGGAGAATTAGAGCAAGTGATGACAGAAACTGGCTTAAAAGTGAACCACAAAAACTATACTTCGATTCAAGCGGAACCATATGATTTATTAATCTCTGGTTATGATGCTTCAGCTGTAAACACACTTCGTTTGTGGGAAGCTAAAGCAAAAACTGGTTTCAATATGAAACTATTTGAACGTGGCGAATATTCTAAATCATCAGAAGCAGAAGCAATTGCGTCTTCTATTTCGAAGTTATTATATCCAGCCGATGTAACAAACGAAGGTAAAGAGTTACGTATTAAACAACAATACTTCTTTATCAGTGCTTCATTACAACAATTAGTGAAAAACCATTACCGTGAATTTGGTACATTAGAAAACTTCTCAGAACATGTAGCGCTTCATATTAATGATACGCACCCTGCAATGGGCGTTGCTGAATTAATGCGCTTATTAGTGGATGAGTATGGCTATGGATGGGATAAAGCGTGGGAAATCACGACGAAGACATTTGCGTATACAAACCATACCATCATGGCAGAAGCATTGGAAAAATGGCCAGTATCCTTATTCCAACCAATTCTTCCACGTATTTACTCAATTATTGAAGAAATTAATAGACGTTTCTGCTTATGGGTAATGGAACAAGGAAGACAATATACATTACGTGATACAGCGATTATTTATGACGACATGATTAAGATGGCAAATCTTTCTATCGTAGGTAGTCATTATGTAAATGGGGTCTCAAAATTGCATAGTGATATTCTTGTTCGTGATACATTCAAAGCCTTTAACGATTTATATCCTGGAAAATTCGGTAATGTGACAAACGGGATTGCGCACCGCCGTTGGTTAGGTCAAGCAAATCCAGAACTTGCTACTTACTTAGAAAATTTAATCGGAGATGACTTCATTAAAGACCTCTCTGGCATTTCAAAATTGAATGCTTATAAAGATGATGAGAAAGTGCTGAAAGACTTACAAGCCATTAAATTAACGAAGAAAGAGCAATTAGCGACTTACATTAAAGAAACTCTTGCGATTTCAGTAAATCCTCATTCCATTTTTGACGTACAAGTGAAGAGATTACATGAATACAAACGCCAATTATTAAATGCGTTACACATTGTATATCTTTACCATGAGATAAAATACAATGGATTACGTCCAACTCCACGTACATTCATTTTTGCTGCGAAAGCTTCTTCAGGATACCAAATGGCGAAAAACATTATTAAATTCATCCACTCAATTTCTCAAATGATTGAAAGTGACGAATTAGTACGTGAGTACATTAAAGTGGTATTCATTCCAGACTACAAAGTGACTCTAGCAGAAATTATCTTGCCAGCTGCAGATGTGAGTGAACAAATATCTCAAGCGGGTAAAGAGGCAAGTGGTACTGGTAACATGAAACTGATGTTAAATGGTGCAGTGACTCTTGGTACAATGGACGGAGCAAACGTTGAAATTTACGAAGCTGTAGGAGAAGACAATATTGTCATCTTCGGGTTAGAAACAGAGGAAGTAGAAGCGTTATATGCAAAAGGCTACAAACCTTGGGAATACTACAATAATTCACCTAAGATTAAGACCGTTCTTGATTTCATCCGTACAATGACAGTTGGTGGTATGAACTTCAACTTTATCGTGGATTACTTATTAACTCAAGATCACTATATGTGTTTGGCTGACTTTGATAGCTATGTCGAGGCGCAAGAACGCATTGAAAAAGACTTTAATGATTCATCTAAATGGATGAAGATGAGCCTTGCAAATATTGCAAATGCAGGTATCTTCTCAGCTGACCGTTCAGTTAAAGAATATGCAAAAGACATTTGGCACATCAAACCAGTTCAAGGTTAAACCAATAAAAAAAGAGATTCTCACGAGTGAGGCACGCCTCACAGTGAGAATCTTTTTTTGTGGATTAAATTGGCTCTTTGTCAAATAGTGTTGATGAAGAATTTTAGGAAGGGATTAAGCGACTAATTGTTGCTTAATTCCTTTTTGTTTTGGGCCAAACATTTTTGTTATTAAAATAATCCTGTTTCTAAAATGGTAATAGTTTCTAAAGCCATAGGCATTTCTTTTAAGTACTTTTATTTTATTGTTGATTCCTTCGATAGGGCCATTTGTTCTAGTTGGATGCTCACAAGTATTTTGAATATATGGCAGATAAGTAATTAGAGTCTTTAATACTCTTTTTAAACCAGGAGATAGGTCTAATTGTGTAGCTGCTTCAATCGTTTCCTTGAATTCAATATAATCTCTGTCCTGAATACATTCACGAAGTGAATGTACAACCTCATAATCATTTTTAAGAGATAGATTGTTTTCTAAGATATAATCCACGATTCCTTTACTTGTTATGAAGCTTTCAAAAAGCTTATAACGATTATATTTATAGTTCTGAAGTTCATTAGGGTTCTTTAATATTAACTTCCAATAATGTTTTAACTTTCGATATAATTTAGGGTCTTTATAGCGATGTTTATTCATGACACGTACCCGAGTTCGATTTAATTCTCTATTTAAGGCTTGTACGATGTGAAAAGGATCAATGATAATTTTAGCGTTAGGAAACATTTCTTTTATTAATTGAATGTACGGTAAGTACATGTCGATTGAGATAGTTTTTACCTTTAATCTAGTCTTTGGCTCAAAACGATGAAAATACTTTTTCAAACTGAAAGATTTTCTATCTCGTACAACATCGACCAGCTTGTGTGTAGTGCTATCACAAATAATGAAACTCATATTACTATCGGAAGATTTGACAGATTTAAATTCATCAAAACACAAATGCTCAGGTAAATCGTGTAATGGTTTAATCGTTAATAATCGTGCTGTATCATCTATGATACGTCTTACAGTATGAACTGATACATTAGTTTCTTTGCGATATATGTTTCAGATACTGTTTCACTTATTTTTGATTTGATTTCGTTTTTTAATCGTTTAGAGATATGACAGTGTTTTTCTACGATTCGACTAGTGTCTGCGGTGAATGAAGAGCCGCATTCTCTACAGAGAAATCTCTGCTTGCGTAGATTTAAGTAGGCCGGTAGGCCTGAAACAGAACAGAGAGTGATACGAGAAGTTTTCGTGCCGTTTTTTACGATATTATTATTTTCGCTAACACATCCACAGACAGTACAAAATTCTGGTTTATGCGTATATGTAGCTGAATAAAATAAAGATTTTCTCTTTTTAAATATCTTCTCTTGAACTGTATTATCCCAGATAATGTTTTTATCTTTGATTTGTAGGGTAGCTTCTAGTATATTGTTCATATGGTCATCATCCTTTTGTATTAGGTTTGGCGATTTTAATATAATGGATGTTGGCCTTTTTGTATACACTAAAATAGGGTTGGTGGAAAATTTCCATCAACCCTAAAAATTATAGAACCATTAAATTTGATAAGCGGCAAAGCCAAATGCAGGAACAAGAAGTCCGTTTGGATGGTTTCTTATTTGGTGACTTGCAAAAATTTGTTTTCCGTGAAGTCCTTCAATAAATACAGTATGTGGATTCATATTGACTGCACATAGAAGAGATTCACGTTGATATACAAGGCAGCCATCGCCTTCATATACAACGGAGAAGTCTCCCTTGAAGGCTTCTTTGTTTTCTGTTCTAAAAGCTGTTAATGCTTTATAATGCTCGAAGATTTCTTCGTTGATTTTTTTCTTACTGAATGTCTTACGGTTATATGGATCACGGAATCCTTGCATTCCAATTTCATCCCCATAATAAATCGAAGGAACACCTGGTAGAGTAAATTGGATAAAGCTCGCAATCTTTAGTTTTTGAATCGCATCTTCAAGTTCAGCACCGGTTAATTCAAGTGTTGGGCGCTCATGAAGTGGAACAGCTTCCGTATCACCAAAGCCAATTTTTGTAATAATACGTTCAGTATCGTGACTATCCAGCAAGTTCATTAGAACGTCTAGAGCAGGTTTTGGATAATGATCAATGATTTCTTCGATGGCATATCGTAATGCATGTGCATTTTTTGTATGAACGAATTGAATGATAGCATCTTTCCAAGGATAGTTCATCACGCTGTCCAGTTGTTTTCCTAAGAAATAACGACGGCGATGGTCATATGCAAATTTCGTAGTCGCATCTTCCCAAACTTCACCAATAATGAGGGCATTTGGGTCTGTTTGTTTAACAGTTATCCGTAATGCGTCTAAGAACTCGTCAGGAAACTCATCCGCAACGTCTAAACGCCAGCCACCAATCCCAAGATGTTGCCAGAACGGTAAGACACCGGTTTTTGGATCATTGATAAATTTCATATAGGAAGGTTCTAATTTATTCACCGTTGGAAGGTTTGTAAAGCCCCACCAAGAGTGATACGTATCTGGAAACTCCATAAAGCTAAACCAAGGATAGTATGGAGACTCAGTTGAGTTATAGGCACCAACGCTATCATAATGACCTTGTTTGTTGAAATAAATACTGTCGTCTCCAGTATGGCTAAATACGCCGTCTAGAATAATTTCGATTCCATTATTTCTGAATTTTGCACATAGTTTTTTAAAGTCTTCATTTGTTCCTAAATATGGATCCACATTGAAATAATCCGCAGTGGAGTAGCGGTGGTTATCCGGACTTTCCATAATTGGATTTAAGTAAATACAATTTACATTTAAGGCTTTGAAGTGTTCGAGTTCTTCTTCGATTCCTTTTAAATTCCCAAGATAGAAATCCTGCGCTTTGTAATTTTCATGTGTGATACTTGATTGAGGCAATTCGTCCCACTCATCATGACGGTAACGAATCTCTTCATTGGCTGCTTTTTTCGCTTTATATTTCTCGCTTCTCTTAAAACGGTCTGGGAAGATTTGATACATAATCCCACCCTTAAACCATTCTGGAGTCGTAAATTGTTCTTCGTAAACCGTTAATTGCCAACTGTTAATTTCATGATAGTTCAGAACAGGAACAGCTTGGAATTCATGGTTAGAAAGAAAGTAAGTTCCGATTTCAGAACGAACTTCAAAATAGTAGAAATATAGTCCTGTATGTAAAGGTGAGATTTCAAATGAGTATAAAGTTGCATCTGCTTCAATCGTAGAACGACTTGGATGATAGATGCTTGTTGTTTGCGTTAAATCTTCTTTAAGTATTAATTGGATAGAAGAGAGGTGAGTCTCTTTCGTAACTTTAACTTGTATAAAAATAGTTTGGTTATCCGTCACTGCTCCTGAAGGATACTTATTTTTTAGTGAGTGATAGAAAATCATAATAGGCCCCTTTTTTTGTCAATCTATGTTCATTGTAATACAAAGCGGTAAAAAGTGATACCAAAACGGGTCTCATGAAAAGTACAGAGAATTAAATAAAAATTTTTAAGAAAATTCATGAAAACCACTGTGAAAATTTAAGAAATATGTTATAATTTAAACAAGAGAAATGTATCAATATCAACCTTCTCTAATTTTTTATCCCAACTATGAAAACGCTTATTTTATTTTTGTGAGCGAATGCGTAAAGGAGTGATGGCTTAGTGCAACAACTAGCAGAATATTTATTTCATGAAGGAAGGAATTTCCATAGTTATGATTTCCTTGGTAGCTTCTTAGGTGACAACGAATGTACATTCCGCGTATGGGCTCCAAACGCAAAAGAAGTCTATGTAACGGGGGATTTCTGTGAATGGAGACCAACCGATTATAAGATGGAGCGTATTAATCAAAATGGGATTTATGAAATCACAATTCCAAATGTAAAAGAGTACGATGCTTATAAATATGTGATTGTTCCGCATCATGGAGATTGGTTATGGAAAGCAGATCCATATGCACGCCATGCGGAAACAAGACCCAAAACAGCGTCTAAAGTATACGATTTTCCTGAATTCCAATGGTCTGACGAAAAGTGGATGAAACAAAGAACCGTCCCTTTTCAACTACCGTTAAACATTTATGAAGTTGAACTTGGTTCCTTCAAGAAGAAGGAGAATGGCGATCCCTATTCTTATCGTGAATTAGTAGATATATTAATTCCTTATGTGAAAGAGATGAACTACACGCATATTGAATTATTGCCAATTACGGAATACCCATATGATAAGTCGTGGGGCTACCAAGTGACAGGATTCTTTGCAGCGACTTCAAGATTTGGAACTCCAGAAGACTTTATGTATTTTGTGGATGAATGTCACAAGGCAGGTATCGGAATTATCTTAGACTGGGTACCAGGGCATTTTACAAAAGACGCTTTTGGGTTATATGAATTCGATGGCACACCTTGCTATGAATACGGTGACTCTCGTATCCAAGAACATAAAGGATGGGGAACGAGAGCATTTGATTACGGCAAGACTGAAGTTGTTTCATTCTTGTATTCAAGTGCAGTATTTTGGCTTGAAAAATTCCACATCGACGGACTTCGCGTGGATGCAGTAAGTTCAATGTTGTTCTATAACTACTGCAGAAGTGAAGAAGAATCCGCTCGTAATATTTATGGTGGATTTGAAAACCTAGAAGCGATTCGATTTATTCAATCTCTGAATGATTATGTACGTAATGAATATCCAGGTGTCATGATGATTGCTGAAGAGTCTACTGCTTTCGCTGGGGTTACCAAACCAGTAGAAGAAGGAGGACTTGGATTCCACTTCAAATGGAATATGGGTTGGATGAATGACTCTCTAGATTACTTAGAGAAAGATCCTCTATTTAGAGGTGGCATCCATAATCAATTTACGTTCTCGATGATGTACGCCTTCTCGGAAAACTATATTTTACCGATTTCTCATGATGAAGTCGTTCACGGAAAGAAATCGTTACTAGATAAAGCGTCTGTTTCTTATGAAGATAAGTTTTCTAATTATCGAGCTTTCATGGGTTATATGATGGCTCACCCTGGTAAGAAATTAAACTTCATGGGAAATGAAATTCCACAAATGATTGAGTGGAATGAAGAGCGTGAATTGGATTGGTTCTTACTCAAATATCCTATTCATGATGCGACTCATCGCTATGTGAAAGATTTAAACGCCTTCTACAAGAAGCATTCAGAACTGTGGCAACTTGACGGAGGCTGGACAGGATTTAGATGGCATGAGGTGGAAGATGTTTGGAATAACTGCTTCGTCTTCTCAAGAATGAATTCTAAAGGAGATTCAGTCATTGTTATCTCAAACTTCTTAGGGAACCACATTAAAAATTACGAAATTGGCGTTTCAAAATGGGGAAGCTATAAAGTTGCTCTCAACTCTGACGCTAAAAAGTATAACGGATCTGGAGTGGTGAATCGTGGACTTCATACAGTTACGAAACCACATAAAGGGTTTGATTATACACTCGCGGTGAATGTACCACCGTTTTCTACACTGTATATCATTAACAATCAATAATCGGAGGTTGGACGTATGGCAAGAAAGCAAGAAATCGTAGCAATGCTACTCGCAGGCGGACAAGGAACTCGCTTGCAAGTACTAACAAAGGATATGGCGAAACCAGCTGTTCCTTTTGGCGGGAAGTATCGTATCATCGATTTTCCTCTCTCAAATTGCGCAAATTCAGGGATTTCTACTGTTGGGGTGTTAACTCAGTTTATGCCTCTTGAGTTGAACTCTTACATGGGGAATGGGAACCCTTGGGACTTAGACCGTGTAGACGGAGGGTTAACAATTCTTCCTCCATATACAGCTGGAAAAACAGGGGAATGGTATAAAGGGACTGCCAATGCTATTTATCAAAATATTAAGTATATCGAGCAGTATGATCCAGAGTACGTATTAATCTTATCTGGGGACCATATTTATAAAATGAACTACAACAAGATGCTTGAATTCCATAAAGAGAAAAAAGCAGACTTGACGGTTGCTCATATTAATGTCCCACTAGAAGAAGCAAGTCGTTTCGGTATTTTAAATACGGATGATGATTTACGCATCGTAGAATTCTTAGAAAAACCTGAACATCCGGTTTCAACAAAAGCATCGATGGGGATTTACATCTTTAACTGGAAAGTACTTAAAGAGTATTTAATTCGTGATGAAGAAAATCCAGAAAGTGAAAAAGACTTCGGTAAAAACATTATTCCAATGTTACTTGAAGAAGACCGTCGTATTTACGCTTTCCCATTTGCAGGATATTGGAAAGACGTAGGTACTATCGAAAGTCTATGGGAAGCAAACATGGACTTAATCAAACGAAAAGAAGACTTTAATATTTCTGATAAAACTTGGAAGATTTACTATCGCCACGAAGGCAGACTTCCTCAATATATCGGAGAGAGCGCCGAAGTGACTGAATCAATGATTTCAGATGGAACAATTGTACTAGGAAAAGTCCATGAATCAATTGTATCGTCTGGAGTATCGATTGCTCAAAATTCTAAAGTCCTTGGAAGTATCATCATGCAGAATGCGGTCATTGAAGAGGGCGCAACAGTTGTGAACTCAATTATTGCAGAAGGCACGGTTGTAAAAAGCGGTGTGACTGTAGGCCATGAAGAAATTGAACTTGGTAAAGATATGATTACCGTTATCGGCAATTTCGAAGTGGTAGAAGAAGATACGAAAGTTGGAGGAAATTAATATGATCAAAGCGTTTTGTGTATTGTTTGCAGATAATTATAGAAATGACGACCTTCAAGGGTTAGTCAGAAATCGTACGGCAGCCGCTTTACCAGTAATTTCTCGTTATCGTATGGTGGACTTTATGCTATCTTCTCTTGTACATGCAGATATCGATAATATTGCATTATTAACGAATCATAATTACAAGTCTTTACTGGATCATGTCGCTTCAGGGAAAGATTGGGATTTAAACCGTAAACACCGTGGTTTGAAGATTATTACTCCGATGTCAAACTACTTATCAACACGTATCCCGCAAAATAAAATTGAAGCGTTAGCCAATACAATGGTGTATACGCAAGATTTAGATGAAGAGTTTGTAATTTTAGCTGATACAAACATTATCGGGAAAATTGATTTCAAAGAAATGTTCCAATATCACTTAGATACTGGTTCTGATATCACTGTTGCGTATACGTACCGCAAACCAACAGTAGGGGAATCACAAATTATCTTTGATGAAAATCATAAAGTGTATGAGTCGCTTTATCACTTCGACGGATCTGATCATGAATGTGCAACACAAGTGAAAATCTACATTTTAACAAAAGAATTATTCAATGGCATTGTTAAAAAAGGGTTAACACTTGGTTGGGAAGATATCTTACGTGACTATATCGCTAAGAACCTTGAAACATTACGTGTATTTGCATACCAAATTAAAGGATACTTGAAGGTCGTTAATACGATTAAAGATTACTATGACTTAAATATGGATATGCTTGATTTTGAAAATCTTCATGATGTATTCCTTTCTGGTACTCAAGTGATTACGCGTGTTAAAGATACGGTCCCTACAGGCTATGGTAAGAAAGCTGTAGTGAAGAATTCGATTCTCGGAGACGGTTCGAAGATTCGTGGTACGGTTGAAAATAGTATTATCTTCCGTGATGTTGTCGTAGAAGAAGGTGCGGTTGTTCGTAACAGTATTATTCTTTCAAATACCGTGATTAAATCAGGTGCTCATATAGAGTATGTGATTGCTGATAAAGATGTTACGGTAAAACAACATACTGTTTTAACAGGTACGGAAGAAGTACAAGTCGTGATTGATAAAGGTAAAACCGTTTAATCAACTTTAAAAATGATAAAAGACAGCTTGGGCATTGCTCAAGCTTCTTTTTTTGCCTTAAAACTTTTCTACTGTTTGCAACAAGAGGAATAAGTTAGTAAACTAATTAAGTAGGAATTCTTTAGAAAGGAGCGTTCGGATAATGAGAAAATATGCGGTCATTGATTTGGAAACGACAGGACCAAAATACGAATCGGGGGACCGAATTTTCCAATTTGGTTGTACATTAATCGATGGCGATGAAGTGATTGAGCATGTCTCACTGAATATAAATCCTGAAAAAAGTATTCCATTCGAAATCCAATTATTAACAGGAGTCACAAATGCGGATGTGGCAACGGCTCCTTATTTTGATGAAGTTGCAATGACGATTTTTAATCTGTTAGAAGACCGAACGCTCGTCGCGCATAATGTTGGGTTTGACGGACCTTTTATTATGTCTGCTTTAAAAGATGCACTGGGTCTAGAATTGGAAGTGCCACTCATCGATACGGTGCAACTGGCTCAAATTTGTTATCCAACAGCACTCAGTTATCGTCTTAGTGATTTAACAGAGACGCTAGAGATTCGTCATACTCAAGTACATACGGCAGGCAGTGATGCTCGAGCAACAGCTGAACTATTCTTAAAAATGAAGACTAAGTTTCGAGAGTTGTCGACGATTACGTTGAAACAGCTAACCGAATTCTCTGGAGAATTACTAGGGGATACGGGTACGATTTTTGAGGAAATTTTAGAAGAAAAAGGAAAAGAAGAAAGAGAAGCTTTTCCTTTAGAACAAGGTTTCGTCATTTCACCTCTAACCGTAAAAGAGGTAGAACTAAAGTCTTCTAAACGAAAAACGAATGCACTTGAAGCTTATCAGAAATTAGTAGATTCTGGATTCTTAGAAGATAAGGCAAGTCAGCGTGAGATGATAACCACCATAGAATCGTTGATTGAAACTGACGAACCTTTGCATTTTATTGAAGCCAGCCCTGGTTCAGGGAAAACATACGCTTATTTACTGGCAGCATTTGAAAAAGCGAGTAAGAGAAAACCAATCTGGATAGTCACTTCGAACTTACTATTGCAACAACAACTGATGGAGGATAGTGTCGCTCCAATTATTACAGAGTTAAAGATTAAGACACCTGTAATTTCTATAAAAGGGCAAAGACACTATATTGATTTAACAGCCTTCAAGCGTGCAATTCACAAGTATCAAGAGGAGAGAAGTGCAAGAAACAGCCTTTCTATTATGGGGTTACTCGTGTGGATTACAAAGACGCAAACAGGTGATTTATCGGAGTGTAATCAAGCACTTCATCAAGTAACGTTATGGAAAGAAATATCGGTAAAAGATGCAAATGAGGAAGGAAGTCTGTATTGGGACAAGGCAGTAGCTTCAGTTCAACAAAGTCCAATTGTGGTTACTAATCATGCATTCCTTATTCAGTACGCTTCATTGATTGCTCATCGTGTAAAACCTGTTGTACTGATTGATGAAGTGCAGCAGTTTGAGCATGCCTTAGAGCAATATGGCACGACTACCGTTAACTTTTCTCATTTATTTGAGTTGCAACAATTATGGTCTGATCATCACTTAAATGTGATGTTTCATTTTTCAAAAGAAGAGGAACATCTCTCTCGTACGATGAATCGTAAGTTATTAGAAATTTGTGATTTATATGAAACTTGGTTTGAAGAGTTGAAGAGTGGACAACAACTGTCATCTTCTTTTGTATTTACATCCAGTGAGTGGAAGGAGTCAATCCACTGTGAAATGGTGAATGCCATGCAAAAGGCACTGTCTGGCGTAATGAATTTACTGCAAGCCAATGCGGATAAGACCACTTTATTTGAAGAAAGTAGTTATTTATTAAAAGAACTAATGGAGTCTATTTCTCAATTTCAAATGGAGGCCAACGATTATTTTGTCATCGAAGAAAAAGAACAGTACGGTCAAAATACTCTAGAATTATTAAGAGTTAAGCCAGTTATTCAGGTCTTTCATCAGTTTAGAGAGAAGATGAGACAAATAATTGGAATTTCAGCAACGATTCCAACGTTTACACCGTTATTCCATGAGTTAGAGGCAAAAGAGAAGTTGACGGTGATCGAGACAAAAGCAGCAACTGCCGACCATCAAATATTTATCCCTAATGATTTGGTGGCCGTAAATTCTTCCTCGAGTCAACAGTATCATGCACAAATTGCAGACTGTATCGAAAAAATTTATGAGCGAAAGGGCGGAAGAATGCTTGTCTTGATGCATTCTGTTGAAGCGCTCTTAGCAGTAGAGAGCTTGTTAGAAGAATTTTGTTACGCTCATCAGGTTGACTTGCTTGCTCAAAAGGGGCCTCAGATGGGTCGAAGAATCCAACGTCGTTTCCAAGAAAGAAATGATGCGATTTTACTGGGGGTCTATAGTTTCTGGGAAGGATTTGATAGTGGTGGACAATCGATTGATTCACTTGTAATCACTAAATTGCCATTCCCAAATCCAGTGTCAACGGCTCAACAAATTATTCAACTAGAGATGAAAGAACAAGAGCGTTCTTATTTCGGTCATTATGCGATGAGGATGATGCTTCTTCAACTGTATCAAGGACTAGGACGTTTTAGTAGACCGTATCAAAAGAGTGCCGAAATTTGGTTGTTAGATGTTCGGGCAACGATTAGTAAATATGCGATGAAAGTAAAAAGTGTTTTCCCGGAAAATGCTACGGTTATAGAGAAACCATTTAAAAAGTGTTTGAACGTTTGGAAGAATAAAAATATGTAGGGCATCATCTTATATGTATGGTGGTATTTTTACGTTAAATAGCGTATAATACCATTATCTATGAAAATTAGAGTAGAGGAGAGAAATTGATGAAACGTAGAACAATGTTTATTCTTTTACTCACTTTATTTCTATTATTTTTAGCTGCTGCAAGTATCTTTTTAGTGAGTGTGGATCCAAAAATTAAGAAACGAAATGACGCACTTACGATGATGGCGCCAACCGTACAATTTTCAAAGATAACGAAGTTTTACTTGTATAATACGGATACATCTTATTACACCGTTATGGGTGAGGATAAAGACGGGAATGCCATTTATGCAATTATTCCTGAAGAAGGTGGAGATGTGACAATTCTTCAGCAATCAGCAGTTGTCAATGAGCAAGAAGCTCGTTCAATTACATTACAAGATAAACCAGACGTTGAAGTGCTTGAAGCAAGACTTGGCCTTTTAAACGGGGAACCGGTGTGGGAAGTCAATTATCGTATGGGCAATCAACGTATTGGTTATTACTATATTTCAGCGAAAAATGGTAAATGGATTAAAGATATTGAGAATATATAGAAATTGGTGATTTATGGTAAAAATTTCAGATAGAGTATCGAAAATTTTGCCTTCAGGAACTCTAGCAATGACACAAAAAGCTAGAGAACTAAAAGTTCAGGGAAGAAAAATTATTAGTTTATCGATTGGTGAACCTGATTTTAATACACCTGAAGTGATTACAGAGGCAGCCATTGATGCTTTGAAAAAACACGAAACTGATCATTATACACCAGCTTTGGGAATAGATAAGTTAAGACAGGCAATTTGTGATTTTCATAAACGTAAAGATGGAATTGATTTGAAAAAGGAGCAAGTTGCGACTTTTGCGGGTGCTAAATTTGCGCTTTATTCAGTCTTTATGACATTAGTAGATCCTGGAGATGAGGTTTTAATTCCAATTCCTTACTGGGTGAGTTATGCCGAACAAATTCAATTAGCGGAAGGCGTTCCGGTGTATATTGAAACAAAAGAAAAAAATTCGTTTAAACTAACAGTCGATTTACTAAACGAATACGTAACGGATAAGACAAAACTCTTGGTACTCAATGCGCCTTCGAATCCTTCAGGACTCTTGTATACAAAAGAAGAGTTACTAGCGATTGGAAATTGGGCATTAGAACATAATGTATTTATCATATCAGACGAAATTTATTATGAATTAGTCTATGATGCGCCTTCCATCAGTATGGCAAGTTTATCCCAAGAGATTTTTAATAACACATTAGTCATTAATGGATTATCAAAATCAGTTGCGATGACTGGATGGAGACTTGGATATGTATTTGGTCCAAAACGAATCATTAGAGCTTTAAATGACTTAACAAGTCACACAACAAGTAACCCTGCTGCGGTTGTACAATATGCGGCCATTCGCGCTTTCGACGAAGACGTTGAAGCGGCTAAAAAAGAAATGCGTGACGAGTTCCAAAGAAGAATCGACGTATTTCATGGATTATTAAACGACATTCAAGGAATTAAGTGTGAGAAGCCTAAAGGAGCGTTCTACTTATTCGCGAATGTGAAAGTAGCCATGCATATCGTAGGCGTAGCTTCTTCTGAAGAGTTTGCTCTAAAGTTACTCGAAAAAGCAGGGGTTGCAACAGTATCCGGAGAGAACTTTGGATGCAACGGTTTCCTAAGACTCAGCTGTGCTAGTAGCGAAGAGGAATTAAGAGAAGCCGCTAATCGAATTAAGGAATTTATTGAATCATATAAGTAAAGGAAGAGTGATATTTTGAAAACTATAACAATGAATCAAGCAAAAGATTACGTTGGAAAAACTGTTACCATTGGTGCATGGGTAACTAACAAACGTTCTAGCGGTAAAATCGCGTTCTTACAATTACGTGATGGAAAAGCTTATTTCCAAGGGATTGTAGTAAAAGCGGACGTAAGTGAAGAAACTTTTGAATTAGCAAAAGGATTAACTCAAGAAAGTTCTGTATTTGTAACAGGTGTTGTTCAAGAAGATACTCGTTCTAAATTAGGCTATGAGTTATTAGTAAAAGACATCGAATTAATCGGTGAAAGTCATGAATATCCAATCACTCCAAAAGAGCATGGTACTGACTTCTTAATGGACCACCGTCATTTATGGTTACGTTCAACAAAACAACATGCCATTATGGAAATTCGTAATGCGATTATTTATGCATCATACGAGTTCTTTGATAGAAATGGATTCATTAAATTCGATAGCCCAATTCTTTCAGGAAATGCGGCAGAAGATTCAACAGAATTATTCGAAACAGATTACTTTGGAGAACCAGCGTACTTAACACAATCTGGTCAATTATACTTAGAAGCTGGAGCAATGGCATTTGGTCGTGTGTTCGACTTCGGGCCTGTATTCCGTGCAGAAAAATCTAAAACTCGTCGTCACTTGACTGAGTTCTGGATGATGGATGCTGAGTATTTATACTTAACACATGACGAGTCATTAGACTTACAAGAAGCTTATGTGAAAGCTTTAATTCAAGGCGTTTTAGACCGTGCACCTCATGCATTAGAAACTCTAGAACGTGACACTGAATTATTGAAGAAATACATTAGCGAACCGTTCAAACGTATCACATACGATGAAGCGATTGACTTATTACAAGCGCACGAAAACGATGAAGATACTGATTACGAACACTTAGAACACGGTGATGACTTTGGTTCACCACACGAAACTTGGATTTCAAACTACTTTGGAGTGCCAACATTTGTGATCAACTATCCAACTGAAATTAAAGCTTTCTACATGAAACCAGTTCCTGGAAACGAAAGTCGTGTACTATGTGCTGACTTACTTGCTCCAGAAGGATATGGTGAAGTTATCGGAGGAAGTGAACGTGAAACGGACTACGATAAATTATTAGATAGAATTAAATCAAACGGATTAAATCCAGATGATTATGCATTCTACTTAGATTTACGTAAATACGGTTCTGTTCCTCACTCAGGATTCGGTCTAGGTTTAGAACGTATGGTAACCTTTGTGGCTGGTACGAAACATATTCGTGAAGCTATTCCATTCCCACGTTTATTAAACCGTATTTACCCATAATAAAAAGAATAAGAAAGAGCCGCTGACCTATGTCGTTGGCTCTTTTTTAAAAGAGGGAGGTCAAAAAATGGCATTAACATTCCAAGAACATTGGATTTATAGTGGCAGTACGTCTGTTCCGAATGCACTACTTCAAAATTACCGAAAATTGCAATTGACTGCAGATGAATGCTTATTAATTGCATGGTTAATGCAGCGACATCCGGAAGAGTCATTTGTGTTAAATATTCGAGAAACCTGTCAACAATTTGGAGTCGACGAAAGACAATTATTTGGCATTATTCAACATTTAATGGATCGACAAGTGTTAGAGATTAAACAGCGCGAAGCACAAGATGGAAAAAAAGTGGATTACTACAGCTTTAAACCGCTTCTTCGTCAATTAGAAGTGTTATTTAAGCAAAACTCTTTTAGTGTTGAAAAGATGTCGCAAAAAGATGTCAATGTGTTGACGTTAATTGAGCAAGAGTTTAATCGCCAGTTAAGTGGATTTGAAATTGAGATGATTTCTGGATGGATTCATAACGACAAGTATCCACAGGAATTAATCGTAGCAGCTTTAAAAGAAGCCGTCTTAAATCAAGCGCATAATGTGAAATATATTGACCGTATTTTACTGGCGTGGAAGAATAAAGGGATTCAATCTGCGCAACAATTAGCAGCGTCTGAAACTCGCACAAAGAATGCACAAGTAGACGTAAAACCAAATGAAACTGCTAGTCAATCAGTTCCATTAGTGAATTGGGTGAAGAGATAAGATGTTATCAAAAGCAAAAACATTACAAGCAGTTCTAGAAATGCAAAAACTATTTCCAGATGCGCATTGCGAACTGGATCACGAGACGCCGTTTCAACTACTGATTGCGACTATTCTCAGCGCGCAAGCAACCGATAAAGGTGTGAATAAAGTCACTCCAAAATTGTTTGCGATTTATCCAAATGCGCATGCTTTAGCGAATAGTGAAGAAGATGTGGTGATTGAGTGTATTCAATCCTTAGGTCTTTACAGAAATAAGGCAAAGAATATTCGTCTGTGCGCACAGCAATTGGTTGAACGATTTAACGGAGAAGTTCCACGAACAAGAGAAGAGTTGGTGCAACTAGCAGGAGTTGGGCGAAAGACAGCGAATGTCGTGTTAAGCGTCGCGTTTGGATTGCCTGCATTTGCAGTAGATACTCACGTAGAACGTATTTCTAAACGACTCCAAATGGTTAAGCAATCGGCATCCGTTTTAGAAGTAGAAGAGACACTTTGTAAGAAATTACCAAAAGATTTATGGGGGAAAGCCCATCACTGGATGATCTTCTTTGGAAGATATCATTGTATTGCCAGAAAACCAAAATGTGCAAGTTGTCCATTACTCGATATTTGCGCTTATGGTCAAAAAGAAGTATAAACAAAAAATGGTTGGACAATTGTCCAACCATTTTTTTGATTTAAATTGCGATAAAGAATCCATATAAAACAGACATTACGACTAAATACCAATGGAGGTATGTAATTAAACGATTCACTGTGTACTGTTTTCTAAAGTGGATTTGGTAAAGAATCGGAATTAATAGTGATAATGAGAATAAAATGATTCCAAAAATATTGAAATGATTCAAATACCATAAGTAGTAAACGACTGTTCCTACTAGCCATGACAGACTGACAAATACATTAAAGATAGCAGCTGCTGGGCCGAAATGTCTTTTGCCTTCTTTTCGCTCTGTTAGTTTTGTTTTGATATGAGACACATACAGTCCAAATAAAACATATTGGAAGAGTTGAGCGCTAATAGCAGAAGTTACATTGCCACTGAGTACATATACTGTAACGAAATTTGCGATATAGTATTTAGCAATCCCATTTAGTAGCAGGTGATAAATATATGAAACTTCATTAACTTTCACTTCAAACAGATTCGTATGATTGAATAACACAATGGCAAAGAGTAGGAGAACCACTCTAATAGCGACTGTTTGGTAGAAATAGAAGAGAATGACAAAGAGAATAACATTCGTTAATACAATGACTGGCCATTTCTTTTTCTCTGGATGAAGTGCTAGTTTGCGATATGAATTTTCTTGTAAGTAAATAGCTACAAAAAATAAAAATAAAACGACAAAATGCATAAATTGAAATTGGTGTTGTCTTAATGCAAGAATCAAACCGATAAAGCAATAACCAAGCGGTGCTAAGACAAAGCTCAACCACGGGGTAGTTGCTTGGTGAAGAATGCTTTCGATTGATATCGTCTGCGATTCATTATTCATAATAATACCTCATTCTTAAGTATAGCTTAATGATAGGTAATAATAGAGTTCTTGTCAAGGTTGGGCGCTGTTTAAGGGCTTTTAGGATAGAAATGATTGTGTATTTTTTAATTAGCCAAAAGAAAACGAACCGCTAAAACGCTTTATTTTTCAAGGTTTCTGAGCATTTAGGGAAAAAATCTTTGAAAAAAAGATGAAAAAAACGCGGTGAATTTCACCTTTAAGGTATTAATTAGGAATTAAATGTGATAAAATGAACACGAGAGGTAATTTTTACCATCAATTTAATAAGAAAAGAGGAAAGCACGATGAACAAAAACGGGAAAAAATTGGGGATTTTTTCGTTCTTACTATTTTTATTAACTGCACTTTTTACATTAGCTTCTCATAATGCGTCTGCTGAAGAAACTAAACCTGCAGTTTCAGTAACTGGTAAATTTGCCGATACCATTACAATTGTTAATGTTTCAAATAACGAAGGTGGAGATCTAAATTGGGATTTAGAGCAATGGGCTACCTTCCGTATTAATGCAACGTATGATTTAGCAGGTAAAAATGTTAAAGCAGGTGACCAAACAACGGTTACTGTGCCAGAAGCATTAATTATCACATCTAGTAGTTTTGAGATTCGCGATATTAATACAAATGAAATTATCGCTCACGCTACTGTAGATGCTGAAAACAAAAAATTAACTTTAACTTATACAGACTATGTTGAAAAACATTCTGATACAAATGGTTCGTTTTTCTTCTATGCACGTATTGACTTTAAGAAACATCCACAACAAGGTGAAATTCCTGTTGTTGTGACAGTCAATGCTGTAACAAAAGTTGCTGGTAAAGTAACCTTTAAAGGAATTGGAGATGGAAACCCAAGAACTTTAACAAAGACAAGCTGGGTAAATAATACTGACTATAAGACAGTTTCATATACAATTTCTGTGAACCGTAACCGTCAAAATATTAAAGAAGTAACATTAGAAGATCATTTGAAATTTACAAATGCTAGCTATGTGAAAGATAGTATTAAGGTGATTAAAGGTAAATTTGCATTTGTAGATGGTGAATGGCAATTTTCAAATCGTGTTGATGTTACAAATCAACATAAAGTTACAGTTGCAGAAGATGGACAATCTTTTGTCATTGACTTAGGAGATATTACAGAAGAGGATCAATACCGTATTTCTTATGACGTTCATTTAAACTACCAACCAGTAGATGGAGAATTATTAAAGAATGACGCTACATTAAAAGGAAAAGGTGTCGTTATTAAAGAGATAACAAATGCTTCTGCAGTTCAAATTGCTGGTGGTGCTGGTATTGGTTATGTATTTTCAATTAATATTCATAAAGTAGATGACGCTAATCAACCGATTAAAGGTGCTAAATTTAAAGTCGTACGTGAAGCGAATAAACAAGTAATCGGTGAATACGAAACTGATGAAAATGGTAATATTACTGTTAATGCATTATTAAAAGATAAATATATCTTGACAGAAACAGAAGCTCCTGCAGGATTCGTTATTAAAGACGCTGATACTGTCGTTAACGTTGAAGACTTCGGAACAGATCACGCTGTAACTAAAACAATTGTGAATCCAAAAGAAGAGACAACAACGACTACTACAACGTCAACAACAACAACGGAAGCTCCTACGACAGCTACAACAACGACAGAAGCTCCTACAACTGTTACAACAACGGAAGCTCCTACGACAGCTACAACAACGACAGAAGCTCCTACAACTGTTACAACAACAACGGAAGCTCCGACAACAGTAACAACTACTACAGAATCTCCTACGACAGCTACAACAACAACGGAAGCTCCTACAACAGTGACAACTACGACTGAGGCACCTACAACTGTTACTACAACAACAGAAGGACCAAGTACAGTAGTGACAACTGAAAATACAACAACTACAGAAGAAAAACCTGAATTACCAAATACAGGTACAACAAACTACAATCTTCTAGTTGTAATCGCAAGTGTGTTATTAGTTGGCGCATACGCAATTGTTCGTAAAGAAGTAAAATAATAGAATAAATCCTCATGAAGAAAGTCTAAGTCCTTCAACTTAGGCTTTTTTCTTATGTTGAAAAAATGTTCATATATATAGTAGTTTTTGCTATCTTTTTTTACAATAAATGCTATAATGAGAAAGTTAAAAATGATATTCCCGAAAGGATACACAATGTGTAGATGCCTTGTAACCGGAATTGAATGGGGGAAAAAGAAATGGAAAAAATTTTATTTACATCGGAATCCGTAACAGAAGGACATCCCGATAAAATCGCAGACCAAATTAGTGATGGTATTTTAGATGCCATTCTTACTCAAGATCCAACAGCGCGTGTAGCCTGTGAGACAGTAGTAAACACTGGTTTAGTCGTTTTAGTAGGAGAAATCACAACAAGTGCTGTTGTCGATTATCAACAAGTAGCTCGTGATACAATTCGTAAAATCGGTTATACAGACCGTAAATATGGATATGATGCAGACTCAGTAGCTGTATTAGTTTCACTCGATAAACAATCACCAGATATCGCAATGGGGGTTGACGATGCATTAGAAACTCGTGGACAATCAGAAGAGTTTGGAGCAGGAGACCAAGGATTAATGTTTGGTTATGCAACAAACGAAACTGAATCCTATATGCCACTACCAATCGACTTAAGTCATAAGTTAGCTTACCAACTTGCAAAAGTTCGTAAAGAAAAACAATTAGATTACTTAGGACCAGATGGTAAAGTTCAAGTGACAATTGAATACACACCTGAACACCAAGTAAAACGTATTGATACAATCGTAGTAAGTACACAACATGATGAAGAAATTTCTCAAGAGCAAATCAGAAAAGATGTTTTAGAGTATGTTGTAAAACCAGTTGTACCAGCTGAGTTACTTGACGAAGAAACTCGTTACTTTATCAATCCAACTGGTAAATTCGTTATCGGTGGACCTGTAGGAGACTCCGGTTTAACAGGACGTAAAATCATTGTTGATACTTACGGTGGTTATGCGCGTCATGGTGGTGGAGCTTTCTCTGGTAAAGACTCTACAAAAGTTGACCGTTCTGCAAGTTATGCAGCGCGTTACATTGCTAAAAACGTCGTAGCAGCTGGTCTTGCTGATAAATGCGAAATCCAATTAGCCTATGCGATTGGGGTAGCACAACCAGTTTCTATCGCTGTAGATACATTTGGTACGAACCATGTTCCAGAAGATAAAATTATCGAAGTCATTCGTAAAGAGTTCCGCTTAACTCCAAAAGGAATTATCGAAACATTAAACTTACGTAGACCAATCTACCAACAAACAGCCGCTTACGGTCATTTCGGTAGAACAGATATTGAACTTCCATGGGAACAACTAAATAAAGTAGAAGAGTTAAAAGCTTATTTTGCTTAATATAATGAAGAAATCCAACCTCTAAATTGAGGTTGGATGTTGTTTTTAGTAGAAAATTACCATATATGGTAATTTTCTACTTTTTTTCTATGATATAACTAATTGGTGGACAGTTGATTTGATTGATGAATTGATATTTTAATACGGACCATTCTTTTTGTGGAAGATTCTTGATGAGTTCTTCTACTGAATCTTTTTCTTCTAAACCACCATCATGGCCATAATAGGAAACGATGATAATTTTTCCTTTTTTCTCTAATCGATCTAGTAAAATTTGGATAGCTTCTATAGTGGAAGAGGGAGTCGTGATGATTTTTTTATCACTTCCTGGCAAATATCCAAGATTAAAAATCGCTAATCGAACCAAATCTTGATTGCCTAATAAGTTCGAAATTTGAGCGTGAGATTCCAAAATACAGGTCACTTTATGCTCTAAGTCATGGTTTTGTAATAATTGTCTTGTTTGTAAAATAGCTTGCTCTTGAATATCAAAAGCCAAAATTTTTGATCCTTTTCCTATATGTTGTGCCATGAAAAGTGTGTCATGTCCATTTCCTGCGGTTGCGTCGATAAAAATTCCATCTTCTAAATTTACAGAGAGAATCATTTCATGACTAAATTGCTGTGCATTCTTCAAAATAAGCACCTCTTAACTAAAATTTTACATTTTGTTACATAATTTTTACGGATATTAAGAGTATACGACGATTTGCGTGTTCGTGCAACGTTCCCCTACACAAACGAATTTATCCTACTATAATGAATAACGAATTAGATTTTACATGGAGGAAAAAAGGATGACAGAAACAAAACACGAAAGATATTTACGTTTGAAAAAGGAAAAACAAATGAAAGCTTTAAAGGCTGCAAATAAAAACTTACAGAAGACAGTTGCAGTTGTTGGAGCGACGACAGTAGCAGGATTAGTACTTGCGCCAAAATCACATGCATATACAGTAACTTCAAATCAAGTACAATCACCAGCTCAACAATTCTTAAATAAAATTATTCCTGCAGCTCAACAAGCTACAGAAGGTAAAGATGTATATACTTCAGTAATGATCGCACAGGCAGCGTTAGAATCTGCATGGGGAACTAGTGCGCTATCTGCTGAACCAAACCACAACTTATTTGGTGTGAAAGGAAACTACAACGGTCAATCTGTAAACATGTATACATTAGAAGATGCTGGAGCGCAAAAATACTATGGTATTTACGATAACTTCAGAAAATATCCTTCTTACAAAGAGTCTATGGATGACTATGTAGATAAAATCATCAACGGTATTAAAGGTGCTCCATTGTTCTATTCAGGTGCATGGAAGAGCCGCACAAACAGCTATCAAGATGCTACACGTTACTTAACAGGACGTTATGCTACAGATACTGCTTATTACGCAAAATTAAACCGTATTATTGAACAATACGGTTTAACAAAATATGATAATGGTACTGCAACTGCGATTGCTGCTAGTATTGAAGAAAGAACTTCTTCTGCTGGCGGACAATATACAGTTCAAGCAGGTGATACCTTATACGGTATCAGCCGTAAAGCTGGTGTAAGTGTGGACCAATTATTAACTGTGAATGGTTTATCAACTTCATCAGTGATTCGTCCTGGTCAATCATTATCTTTAGGCACACCAGCAAAACAAACAAACTCTACAGTAGCTACAACAGTAAGCACAAAATCAGTTTCAAATACTGCTAAAGCAACTGCAAATGGATACTACACAGTTAAAGCAGGAGATACATTATATGGAATTAGCCGTAAATTCGGTATGAGTTTATCTCAATTAGTTTCAGCAAATGGAATTTCTACTTCAAGCGTAATCCAACCAGGTCAAACTTTACGTGTTGTAGGGGGAGAATCTTCTTCAACAGTTGTTAAAACAAATACTGCTTCAACTCGTACAAGCGGAGGTAACTACATTGTACAACCTGGAGATACATTATACAGTATTGCACGTCGTTCAGGAATGAGCTTAAACACATTATTAAGCATCAACGGATTATCACAATCATCAGTGATTTTCCCTGGACAAAGCTTAACAGTTGGTCAATCAGATGGACGTACAGTATCTGCTGGATACACACCATCTAAAACAACAGCGACTTCAACATCAACTGCTGGAACATATACAGTTCAAGCAGGTGATACATTATACAGTATCGCTCGTCGTTCAGGAATGAGCTTAAACACATTATTAAGCATCAATGGATTATCACAATCTTCAGTAATCCGTCCTGGCCAAACATTATCTGTTTCAGGAAGTGCTAGCCAAACAACTGCTGCAAAAGCAAGCTACCAATCAGCTGGATCAACTACTGGTAACGGTACTTACACAGTTAAAGCAGGAGATACTTTATACCGTATTGCATACAACCACGGTATTTCATTAACAAGCTTGTTATCAATCAACGGCTTATCAGAAACAAGCACAATCCGTCCTGGTCAACAATTAGTTGTATCTGGAGCAGCGAAAACAACAACTACAACTTCAGCTAAAACAGTAAGCTATTCAACAGGTGCATCAACTCACACTGTTCAAGCTGGTGATACTTTATTCCGTATCGCTAAGAATAACGGATTAACATTATCAGAATTAAAAGCTTTAAATGGCTTAACTTCAAACAACATCCGTGTTGGTCAAGTGTTGAAAGTTTCTAAATAATCTGCTAGAATAATACTCACAAAAGCAGATAGAGGAATAGTAAGTTTCTTTGATAGACGTAGAGAGTGCATGGCTGGTGAAAATGCATCATTTCAATAAACTGAACTCGCCTTTTAGCCGAACTCTGAACTAATAGTAAGAGTTTCCGCCTCGCCAGCGTTACAGGTAAGATGAGTAAAATATTTAGGTGGTAACACGTATTGCGTCCTATCTGTCAATGACAGGTGGGGCGTTTTTTATTTTGAAAGGAGTGTATCAGATGACATTTAATCATCTAGAAATCGAGCCAAAATGGCAAAAATATTGGAAAGAAAACCATACGTTCAAAACAACAGAAGATGCTTCTAAGAAAAACTTCTACGCATTAGATATGTTTCCTTATCCATCAGGACAAGGACTTCACGTAGGTCACCCAGAAGGTTACACAGCAACAGATGCCGTTTCTCGTATGAAGCGCGCACAAGGATATAATGTACTTCACCCAATGGGATGGGATGCATTTGGACTTCCTGCAGAACAATATGCTCTAGATACAGGAAATGACCCTGCAGAGTTTACTAAAGTGAACATTGCAAACTTCAAACGTCAAATTAATGAATTAGGATTCAGCTATGACTGGGACCGTGAAATTAATACTACAGATCCTGAATACTATAAATGGACTCAATGGATTTTCACAAAATTAGTGGAAATGGGAGTTGCATATGAAGCTGAAATTCCAGTGAACTGGTGTCCAGCACTGGGAACAGTACTTGCTAACGAAGAAGTTATCGATGGTAAGAGTGAACGTGGAGGACATCCTGTTTATCGTAAACCAATGAAACAATGGATGTTGAAAATCACGGCTTATGCCGACCGCCTATTAGAAGATTTGGATGATCTAGATTGGCCAGAAAGCATCAAAGATATGCAAAGAAACTGGATTGGTCGTTCAGAAGGCGCTCAAGTTCGTTTCAACGTTAAAGGAACAGATGAAAGCTTCGAAGTCTTTACAACACGTCCGGATACATTATTTGGAGCGACTTACAATGTATTAGCGCCAGAACATGAATTGGTTCAAAAGATTGTAACTCCTGAACAAAAAGAAGCAGTAGATGCTTATATTGCTGCTGTTTCTACAAAATCTGACTTAGAACGTACAGAACTTTCTAAAGAGAAAACTGCGGTATTCACTGGAGCATATGCGATTAACCCAGTGAACGGTAAAGAAATTCCAATCTGGATTGCAGACTATGTATTAAGTACTTATGGTACAGGTGCGATCATGGCTGTTCCAGCTCACGATGAACGCGACTACGAATTCGCTAAAGTATTTGGATTAGACATCATTCCAGTCATCGAAGGCGGAAACGTCGAAGAAGAAGCTTACACTGGTGACGGTGTGCATATTCATTCAGATTTCCTAGATGGATTAAATAAAGCTGACGCGATTGCAAAAATGAATGCATGGTTAGAAGAAAACGGCGTAGGTGCAGCTAAAGTAAGTTATCGTCTACGCGACTGGTTGTTCTCTCGTCAACGTTACTGGGGTGAACCAATTCCAGTCATTCATTGGGAAGATGGCACAATGACGACTGTTCCAGAATCAGAATTGCCATTAGTGTTGCCAAAAACAGATAAAATTCGTCCTAGTGGTACAGGTGAATCCCCACTTGCGGCAATTGAAGACTGGCTTTATGTAACAGATCCTGTAACAGGTAAGAAAGGTCGTCGTGAAACAAATACAATGCCACAATGGGCAGGAAGCTCATGGTATTTTGTACGTTACGTTGATCCTCATAATAAAGAAAAAATTGTAGATCCAGAGAAAGTAAAACAATGGTTACCAGTTGATTTATATATTGGTGGTGCAGAGCATGCCGTTCTTCACTTACTATATGCTCGTTTCTGGTATAAAGTGTTATACGATTTAGGCGTTGTTCCAAACAAAGAACCATTCCAAAAATTATTTAACCAAGGAATGATTCTTGGTGAGGGTAACGAGAAAATGTCTAAATCTAAAGGGAATGTTGTAAATCCTGATGATGTTGTTCGTCAATATGGTGCGGATACATTACGTGTCTATGAAATGTTTATGGGACCACTTGACGCATCGATTGGTTGGAGTGAAAAAGGACTTGAGGGTAGCCGTAAGTTCTTAGATCGCTTCTGGAGATTGATGATTGACGACAATGGTAAGATGCGTGACCGTATCACAAAACTAAATGATGGTAAATTGGATAAAGTGTACCATCAAACAGTGAAGAAAGTGACAGAAGACTACGAAGAGTTGCATTTCAATACTGCAATCTCTCAAATGATGATTTTCGTTAACGAAGCTTATAAAGTAGACGCATTGCCATTCGATTACATGAAAGGTCTTGTACAATTGATTGCGCCATTAGCACCACATATGGCTGAAGAAATCTGGAGTAAATTCGGATTTACAGAATCAATTAGCTACGAACCATGGCCAACTTACGATGAATCTAAATTAGTGGAAGACGAAGTTGAAATCATTTTCCAAGTAAATGGAAAAATTAAAGCTCGCGTGATGGTTCCAACAAACGCAGATGCTGCAGCCCTTGAGTCACTTGCAAAAGAGCATGATTCAGTAAAATCTGCAATTGAAGGAAAAACAATCCGAAAAGTAATTGCCGTCCCAGGACGTTTAGTAAACATCGTTGCGAACTAATGGATTTTGAAAGGATAGTAGAATGATTTATTTTGATAATGCAGCAACAACAAAAATTTATGATGATGCATTAACGAGCTATGTTCAAGTTAGCCAGAAGTTCTTTGGAAACCCATCGAGTTTACACCAATTAGGAGTCGATGCTTACCAAGTGTTGACAAAAGCAAGAGCACAAGTGGCCAGTTTATTATCAGTTCAACCTGAGGAGATTTTCTTCACCTCAGGAGGGACTGAATCGAATAACTGGGCCATTAAAGGAACAGCTCTTGAGAAATCTGTATTTGGGAAGCATATCATCACCACAAAAATTGAACATCCGTCAGTCATTCAAACTTGTAAGCAACTAGAACGCTTCGGATTTGAAGTCACTTATTTAGATGTCGATTCTAAAGGGATGATTAGTGTTGAACAATTAAAAGAGAGTCTTCGTAAAGATACGATTCTAGTAAGTGTAATGGCTGTTAATAATGAAGTGGGTGCAATTCAACCAATTGCAGAAATATCCCATGTGTTAGAAGCATACCCATCCATTCATTTTCATGTGGATGCCGTTCAAGCTGTTGAACGTGTAGGTGAGTTACTAGGCATTGGACGCATTGATTTGTTGAGCCTTTCCGCGCACAAATTCCATGGACCAAGAGGTGTTGGAATTCTGTATAAGAAGTTTGGACGTAAAATCCAAGCGCTCTTAACAGGTGGAGGTCAGGAAAAAGGGGAACGTAGTACGACAGAAAACCTTCCAGGCATTGTGGCTACAACAAAGTCTTTGCGGTTGGCTTTAGAAGAAAAGTCGCTTACGGGAGAACTTCGCAATCAACTTTGGAATGAGCTGACTAAAAAACCAGAAATTCGCATCTTCTCGCCAGAAGAGGGAGCAAGTCACATTCTTTGTTTTGCGATTAAAGGGGTTCGTGGGGAAGTGTTAGTCCACGCTTTTGAAAACCATGGTATTTACATTTCTACGACCTCTGCTTGTTCAAGTAAAAAAGCAGATTCATCAAGCACTTTATATGCGATGGATGTTCCTACAGAATGGGCGACAGGAGCCGTTCGTGTAAGCTTCTCAAACGACAATACAACAGAAGAAGTCGAACAGTTTGTTGATGTTCTTCATCAGTTAATGAAACAATTTTCGTTTTTAAAATAAAAGGAGGAAACCGTTGAAAACTAGAATTTTGATTCGCTATGGTGAACTTTCTACTAAGGGTAGAAATAAAAAAATGTTCACACAAAAATTAGCGTCAAATATTAAAAAAGCTTTGGTTGATTACCCTCAAGTTAAGGTGATTCCAGATTATGACTTTATGTATTTAGATTTGCATGAAGCACCTGAAGAAGCCGTGATTGAAAAGGTGAAACCGATTTTCGGGATTCAATCGATTTCTCCAGTATATATTATTGAGAAAGATATGGAAGTGGCTAAGAAAGTCGTTCTTGATTTGTTAAGCCAAGAAAATCTTGAAGGTAAAACGTTTAAAATTATGACAAAACGCTCGGATCATACATTCGAGATGGATACAAATCAAATCAACTTATTTTTAGGGGATGCTGTTTTAGAAGCTTTTCCTGAGATTAAAGTTCAATTGAAACAACCAGATATCACAGTTCGTATTGATGTTCGCCGTGAGCACTTAATGGTGAGTCTTAAGACCATCCAAGGGGCAGGTGGACTTCCTGTTGGTACAAGTGGTCGCGCGATGCTCATGTTATCTGGGGGGATTGATTCACCAGTTGCTGGATATCTTGCGATGAAACGGGGAATGGAAATCCAATGCGTGCACTTTGCAAGTCCACCGTATACAAGTCCACAGGCATTGGAAAAAACAAAACTCTTAGCAGCTAAAATTGCTCGTTTTGGAGGAAGTATTCAATTCTTAACGGTACCTTTTACTAGAATTCAAGAGGAAATTAAAAAGAGTGTACCCGAAGCGTATTTAATGACAATTATGCGTCGTTTCATGCTTCGTATTACGGATCAACTTAGAGAAAATGCACGTGCTCTTGCGATTGCCAATGGGGAATCAGTGGGGCAAGTGGCTTCTCAAACATTAGATAGCATGGTGGCGATTAATGATGTTACAAATACACCAATTATTCGTCCAGTAGCTACAATGGATAAACTCGATATTATTAAAGTAGCTGAAGAAATTGATACATTCGAGTTATCGATTCAACCGTTTGAGGATTGTTGTACGGTGTTTGCACCGCCAAGTCCAAAGACAAAACCGAAACTGGAGAAGGCTCGCCAATATGAAGCACGTCTTGATGTGGAAGGGTTAATTAAAGAGGCTGTAGAGGGGACAGTGATTGAAGAAATTACTGCAAACTATACAACTCCAGTAGAAACAGCAAGTCAAGAGATTGACGATTTATTTTAAGATAAAAAGAAGCGATGCTATTCCGTTTGGAGTAGCATCGCTTTTTGTTGTTTTATTGGAAGTATTCTTTAAGAGCATTTGCAATACTTTTTGCGATGTTTTGTTGATATTCTTCAGAAGAAATCACTTTGTTATCGCCTTGGTTATTTAAGTATCCAAGTTCTAAAAGAATCGATGGACGAGCATTATCACGAAGAACCATGAAGTTTTGGAATCTGCTTCCTTGGTTTTTTAATGGTAGGTTTCGAGATAAATATTTATTCACTGTCTGACTGAGACTTTCGCTCTTATCACTATAGTAGTAGGCTGTTGTTCCACTTGCGCTATCATCTTCAGACGAGTCGAAGTGAATACTAATAAATGCATTTGCATTATTTTTATTACTAATTTCAGCACGTTCAGCAAGTGAAACAGAAGTGTCGCTTGTTCTAGTTAAGATAACTTTTGCTCCCATTGCTTCGAGTTCTTTCTTCACAAGTAGAGCAGTTGTTAATGTATGGTCTGCTTCGTGTTTTTCACTGAAGTTTACAACAGCACCTGGATCTTCACCACCGTGCCCTGGATCGATGACAATTGTTGCATTCTTAATCCCTTGAGGAATCGTTTCATCCGTTTCGATTCCAGCAAAGTTTGTAGTTACTAGCCAGTAAGGAATATATCCGTATTTTCCATTACCAACAGATACTTTATAAAAATCGCCTTCGCGGTCTTCATACACAAATTGTGTTCCTTTATCTACCGTACCGATTAATTCGGAAGTGACGTTGGAAGCTGAGTAAATAGGTGTTTCTTTTAGTTTTGTAACAAACATCTTATTCGAGTCAATGGTTGTTGGAAGACCAGCTTGTTTGTTGAGAATTTCTTGAATCAATTCAATCGCGTAGTTTGTAGAGTCGCTATCCACATAACCTTCTTTATCAAAGTAACGAACTTTTAAGACTTTATCGTTCAATTCTTCAATGAGGTAGAAGAGTTCACCATTAGGAATTGATAAGAGAACTTTCGAATTTTCATCTTGTGTTTCGCGTAATTTCAATCCGCCAGAAGCATATCCTTTCATCATCGTAGTAAGAAGGATATCTTTATCCTCGATATAGGCTACTTGATCCTCATATTGAACTTGAATCCAACCGTTATCGAGTTTATGCAAGGCCAGCAAGTATTGGTTTTTCGTAATTTCACCAACTGGAATGCCTTTAGCATCCATCGTATGGTATACCTTTAACGCCTTATCGCTTGTATTGACTGCGAATTCTACAATTTTATTTTTAACCACTGTAGATGTTTGAGTAGCCGTATTGCCACTATTCGTATCCGTATTTGCTTGGTGCGTATTTGCTTGCGGTTTTATTGTTGAACTTTCACTTACTAATGGATATGCGATGATCCACAGAAGTAGAAGAGAAACAAGAAAGCCCAGCAGTTGCTGTATATTTTTCTTCTTAAAGAATTTCAGTAATGAATCCATAAGGGCTCCTTTTTATTTGTATATTTCCTCCTTATTATACCAATAAAAGCGCTATTTGTGTATAAAAAATAGCTTACAGCTTGATTGCAGAAGAATTATTTTAGTAAAATAATAGAGAATAATGAAATATTTGGAGGATGATTATGTTAATTGGGTCTCACGTTTCGATGAGCGGAAAAGAAATGCTCTTGAATTCAGCAAAGGAAGCAGCAAGTTATAACGCGAATGTCATGATGGTCTATACAGGTGCTCCGCAAAATACAAGAAGAAAACCGATTGAAGAGTTAAACGTTGAAGCTGGGAAACAGTACATGAAAGAGCATGGGATTGAAGAAGTTGTTGTTCATGCTCCTTATATTATTAACTTAGCCAACACTACAAAAGAAGGATATATTGATTTTGCAATCGAATTTTTAAGAGAAGAATTGAAACGTGCAGAGGCGGTTGGTGCTACACAAGTTGTTCTACATCCTGGTTCTCACGTAGGGGCTGGTGTGGATGTTGGAATAAACCAAATCATCTACGGATTAAACCAAGTTCTAACGAAAGATCAAAAAGTTCAAATCGCATTAGAAACAATGGCGGGTAAAGGAACAGAGCTAGCTCGTACATTCGAAGAATTAGCACGTATTATCGACGGAGTAACGCATAATGAACATTTATCCGTAACGTTTGATACATGCCACGTTCACGATGCAGGGTATGATATTAAAAATGATTTATCAGGAGTATTAACTCATTTTGATAAAACGGTCGGTCTTGATCGAATTAAAGTCCTTCACGTAAACGATTCAAAAAATCCAGTTGGGGCTCATAAAGATAGACACGAGAACTTTGGTTTTGGAGAAATCGGATTTGAAGCGCTCATGAACGTTATCAATGTTCCAGAATTCAAAAACCTTCCAAAAATTCTTGAAACACCTTGGATTAAACTGGAAGACAAAGTGCAAATTGCACCTTACAAAAAAGAAATTGAAATGATTCGTTCTGGAAAATTCGATCCGCAATGGATTGAAGACTTATTAAAACAAGAAAGAGGGAAGTAATATGCATTCACACGATCATTGCTGTGGTCACGACCACTCAGGTCATAAAGAACATCATCATCATGACCATTCCCATAATCATGTAGAAGAAGCGTTAGAAATCTTAAAAGAAGCGGGTTATAAACATACGAATAAACGCCAACGACTTGTTGAGATTTTAAATGATGCCAACCGTTACTTGTCAGCAAAGCAAGTGCAAGAATTGATTGCGCCTGAATTCCCACAATTAAGTTATGATACGATTTATCGTAATTTATATACTTTTGTACAATTGAATATTTTAGAAGAGACAGAATTGAACGGCGAAAAATTATTTAGATTCCGTTGCCAAGCTCATGGACATCACCATCATTTCATTTGCGAAAAATGTGGTAGCACAAGAGAGATTGATATGTGCCCAATGGATTTCTTTAAAGATCAATTAGAAGGATGCGAAATTCATTCACATCGTTTTGAAATTTTTGGTCTTTGCGAAAAGTGCGCGGCAAAAGCGTAGTTTAAGGCTTTCCTAAAAAAGTTAAAAGAACCTTAGTAAAGTTGATTGACATTTTATGGAACCTTTCCTATAATAAAAAAAGGACATTTCGTTTGTTTGGTTATTCTATTCAAAAGAAAACAGTTACTTTTTATTGCTCGGAGGGAGGGAATAGGATATGTCAAAAACAGTTGTTCGTAAAAACGAATCACTTGATGATGCTCTTCGTCGCTTCAAACGTACTGTTTCTAAAACCGGAACTTTACAAGAGGCTCGCAAACGTGAGTTTTATGAAAAACCAAGTGTAAGACGTAAGAAAAAATCAGAGGCAGCTCGTAAACGCAAGTTCTAGTCAACTCTGTGTATCATAGACTATGTCAGGCTGGGGCTATTAGTCCCAGTCTTTTTTTATCAATCAAACGAAATCAAAAGAATGGAGCGATTATAATGTCATTAAAAGAAACAATTAATAACGATATCAAAACAGCAATGAAAGCTAAGGATAAAGAAACTTTAGCAGTATTACGTATGATTAAAACAGCGATTCAAGCTGCTGAAATTGACAAAAAATCAGATTTAACATCTGAAGAAGAATTAACGATTTTATCACGCGAAGCAAAACAACGTCGTGATTCTATTGTTGAATTCGAAAAAGCAGAACGCCAAGAGTTAGTTGAAAAAACACAAGGCGAATTAGCGATTGTTGAGAAGTACTTACCAGCGCAACTTTCATTAGAAGAAGTGCAAGCAAAAATTGCCGAAATCGCTGAACAAGTAGGAGCAACAACACAAAAAGAATTCGGTAAATTAATGGGTGCCGTAATGCAAGCTCTTAAAGGACAAGCAGACGGTAATGTCATTAAAGAACAAGTAAAAGCACACTTAAATAAATAAGTGTGGATTGGAGGATAACTGATTGGAAAAAGAAACCTTTAAAGCAAGTGTTGAATTAAGCGATAATCCTCAATTAATTCAATTATTTGGTTCTCAAGATCAGAATATTCGTTTTATTGAAGATTCATTCCAAGTACAAATTACCCATCGTGGGGAGCAACTCTTTATTACTGGAGAAGAAGAGGTTGTTTCGCAAGTAAAAGAACTGCTTAATCAGCTTCAAGACTTAATTGCACGTGGAATCAGTATTTCAAAAACTGATATCATTACGGCTGTTAAGATGGCCAAACGTGGTACTTTGGATTACTTTGTTAATTTATATAACGAAGAAATTGGACGTACATTTGCAGGAAAAGCGATTCGTGCCAAAACGTATGGTCAACAACAATATATTCATGCAATCAAGAAGACGGATGTGGTATTTGGTATCGGACCTGCCGGAACAGGTAAAACGTTCGTAGCCGTTGTGATGGCCGTTCAAGCGTTGAAAAAAGGCGAAGTGAAGAAAATCATCTTGACACGTCCAGCCGTTGAAGCCGGTGAAAATTTAGGGTTCTTACCAGGGGACTTAAAAGAAAAAGTGGATCCATATTTACGTCCGTTATACGATGCTTTATATACCGTATACGGTATGGAGCATACGAATCGTCTGCTTGAACGAGGAGTTATTGAAGTTGCGCCATTAGCGTATATGCGTGGGCGTACATTAGAAGATTCGTTCATCATTTTAGACGAGGCTCAAAATACAACAAGAGCCCAAATGAAGATGTTCTTAACACGTTTAGGGTTTGGCTCGAAAATGATTGTCAATGGAGATAAATCGCAAATTGACTTACCAAAAGGACATCAAGCGAGTGGTCTTTTGGATGCAGAACGTAAACTTAAAGGAATCAATGGCATTGCCTTTGTAGAATTTGATGCAGGAGACGTTGTACGTCATCCAATCGTATCCGAAATTATTAATGCCTACTTAGCTTCTAATAGCACTGAGAAGGAACGAGGTGAAGAAAGTGAGACAAAAGCTCCGTAAGTTTCAAGAATCATTAGGAATTTTTTATCTACCTGCACTATTAGGTGTTACATTCCTATTCTTATTAATATTAGGATGGAGTAATGTTCAACCAACTTCTTATTCATTTGAATTAAACCAAGTTGCAAAAGAAACGATTCGTGCACCGAAATCCGTAGAGGATAAGGAGCAGACTGAGAAGAATCAACAGATGGCGATGGACGGTGTTGGCGATATTTATGTATTCGACCAAAATCGCGAGCAACAACAAATTGATAAAGTGAAACAGTTTTTCCAAGCGATTAAGACAGTCGCTGCCAAAGCCTCAAGCGAAATTTTTGCGACTGATTCTACAACCACGACTTCTGGTGAAGTATCAACAAAAGTCGCAACGCTTCAAGATCGACTCACTTATTTCAAGAAGAGTTTAGAATCGGAAAACAAAGCCATTCGTGATTTTGCTTTGTATATTCCAGATAGCGTTATTATCCAATTGCTTTCTGTTAGCTCAGATAAATTAGATGATTATGAATCAGCTATTGAGAATGCAATTAAAGAGCAAATGGACAAATCTATTACGGAATCTAATTTGCTACAAGCTCAAGAAGCAGCTAAAAAATCGCTCTTTAACGGAGGATTTACTGACAATGAACGTGAGATGCTTGGACAACTGTTAACGAATAGTATCGTTGTCAATAATGTTGTGGACAAAGACGCAACGAATAGCGCAAAAGAAAATGCCAAACAAAGTGTTTCACCAGTCCGTATTTTACAAGGTCAAGTGTTAATCCAAGAAGGGCACATCATTACTCAAGAAGATTTACGTCTTCTAAAATTATTAGGCATTGATGGGAACTCAAGTAACTACCATCAATTGTATAGTTACTTAATTTTCTTAACGATTTTATTTGTATCGTTACTAGCATTCTCATTCCGTTTCAAAATGGGAGCATCAAGCAAAGAGTGGGATACACGTGTTAATGAACTGACTGTGTTCTCAGTAGTGTTCACAATTGGGGCCATCCTACTTAAAATCTTATCATTTCTACAAAATCGTGGAATTGATTATATTGGTGTAGCTTTCCCGATTGCTGGATTTATCTATATCATCTATAAGTTAACATCGAAGTTTTATTTTACGATTATTGCGATGTTAGTTTATCCAATACTCGTCTGGTATATGTTTGGTAGCGATAGTATTAACACCGAAATCGCGTTAACGACTGTTTACTTCTCACTCGCAGCATGGCTTGGAGTAATTCAAGAGGTTTACTGGAAAGATTTATCGTGGTTTAAACAATTACTATTACAAATCATTATTCCGTTAGCATTAATGGTTCCATTTGTATTCTTTAGTAATTATGATTTGGTATCTACGCAATCAGCGTGGTTATTCGCGTTTGCGGCAGTGAGTGGGTTCTTATCATTCCTGATTCCTGTTATCTTGATGCCGTACTTTACGTATTTATTCGAGGATAGTTCAGTACTATTATGGGCAGAATTATCAAATCCAAATCAACCGTTGTTAAAAGATTTGATTACAAAAGCTCCAGGAACTTATCATCATAGTTTGATGGTCGCAAACATTTCAGCCAACTGTGTGGAAGCGATTGGCGGGGACTCTCAACTTGCGAGAGTAGCTTGTTATTATCACGATATTGGTAAAACAGAGCATCCGTTCTTCTTTATCGAAAACTTACCAGCGCATATGGAAAGTCCTCATAAGATGATTGGTCCATATGAATCGAAAGAGATTATTTTTGATCACGTTCGTAAAGGGGTAGAAATCCTGAAACAACATCAATTACCACAATCAGTGATTGATATTTGTGCCGAACACCATGGAACGACATTGATGAAATATTTCTATGCAGAAGCCTTAAAAGACAATCCAGATGCGGATGAGGCAGATTTCAGATATCCAGGTCCTAAACCTCAAACAAAGGAATCTGCGGTCATCAATATCGTGGATAGCGCTGAGGCAGCGACTCGAGCGATGAAAGAACCAACGCTTGAGAAAGTTCAAAACTTAGTGCATTCGATTATTATGAATCGCTTGGAGGATGAACAATTTGTTGAATGTGATATTACGTTGAAAGAATTAGCGATTATCGAAAAGAATATCGTGGCTTCGCTAAACGGAACATTCCATTCAAGAATTGAATATCCAAAACTTCCTAAAAAACAATCTTAAGAGTCATCTCCCTTCAACTTGAATTAGTTGAGGGGAGTTTTTTGTAAAAGCGAACTTTGAAGACCGTCAAAGTTCCAATAATGTAGGGAGTTTGTTACAATATGAGTGACGCTAAAAAAGGAGTTTTTAATATGATTATTGAAATTATCGATGAAACAGAAGTAGTACCAGAAAGCCATCAAGAACTTGTGCATAGTGTAGTTAGTTTTGCTGCGGATTACTTAAAAATCCCTGAAAACAAAGAATGCAGTATCTCATTTATTTCTAGCGAACGTATTCGTGAAATCAACCGTGAGTTTAGAAATATTGATAAAGTGACAGATGTGATTAGTTTTGCGTTAGATGATTCAGATGATGACTTTGAAAGTATGAAGTCCATTATGGAAGAGGACGATAGCTTTGTAACTTCTATTGGAGATATCGTTATTTCTTTAGACCGTGCAAAGGAACAAGCAGAAGACTATGGACATTCGCTTGAACGTGAACTTGGATTCTTAGCACTGCATGGCTTCTTACACTTAAACGGTTATGATCACCAAACAGAAGAAGAGGAAGCTGAAATGACAGGATTGCAAAAAGAAATCCTAGAAGCATATGGGTTGAAACGTGATGACGCATAAACAAACAGAAAAGAATTCTAACTTTTTGACGTCACTAAAGCATGCCATAGATGGTATTAAAACAGTGATTCGAGAAGAAAGAAACATGAAGGCGCATCTCTGCATTGCAGGGCTAGCGATTATAATTAGTTTTTTCTCTGGTTTATCAGCAGTCGAATGGTGTTTTATTTTACTGTGTATTTTCATTGTGTTTCTCATGGAAATCTTAAACACCGTCGTTGAAAATTTAGTCGATTTACTAGTGAAAAAGGAATATCATATTGAAGCAAAGAAGGCAAAAGATATTGCAGCTGGTGGAGTGTTACTCAGCGCTAGTTTTACAGTAGTCATTGCAATCATCATTATTTTGCCAAAATGGATACATTTTTAAGGAGAGAGTATGACAAAACCATTTAAATCAGGATTTGTGGCGATTGTAGGTCGTCCTAATGTCGGCAAATCAACATTTATGAACTATGTGCTTGGTCAAAAGATTGCCATCATGTCTGACAAAGCGCAAACAACAAGAAATAAAATTCAAGGGGTTTATACGAAAGACGATGCGCAAATCGTCTTCTTAGATACTCCAGGGATTCATAAACCAAAACATGAACTCGGAGAATTTATGGTGAAGAGTGCCTATTCAGCATTAAAAGAAGTGGATGCTGTTTTATTTATGGTGAATGTTAGTGAAAAACGTGGGCCAGGGGATGACTTCATTATTGAAAAACTAAAAGGGATTAAGACACCGATTTTCTTAGTATTAAATAAGATTGACCTTGTAACTCCAGAAGTGTTATTAGAACGTGTGGAAAGTTATAAAGATGCACTTGACTTTGCAGGAGTGTTCCCAATTTCAGTACTACAAGGGAATAATGTGAATGAACTAATGGAAGCTCTGATTAACGCACTTCCTGAAGGTCCACAATATTATCCAGCAGACCAAATCACAGATCACCCTGAATACTTCGTTGTTTCAGAATTGATTCGTGAGAAAATTTTACAATTAACACAGGAAGAAATTCCTCACTCAGTGGCTGTAACAGTGGATAAAATGCAAAAAGATGAATTCGATAAAGTGCATGTGTATGCGAATATCATCGTTGAGAGAAAATCGCAAAAAGGCATTATTATTGGTAAAGGTGGTCGTCTCTTAAAAGAAATCGGGACGAGAGCGAGACGCGATATTCAACAATTACTTGGAAATAAGGTTTACCTTGAACTTTGGGTAAAAGTTGAGAAAGATTGGCGTAAACGTAAGAGTAACTTACAAGAATACGGATATCGAGATACAGACTATAGAGATTAGGATGGAATCAAATGGATTATTATCACTATTTTGATGGAATTGTCTTAATGCGACAGGCGTATCGTGAGAAAGATATGCTTGTTAAAATTTTGACGAGAGACCACGGAAAGTTAATGTTCTTTTTACGAAATGCACAGCAAAGCAATCATCCATTAACAGCTGCGACACAGGTGTTTACAAGAGCGACTTTTCTTGGGCATATTCATCAAAATGGGTTTAGTTTCCTAAAGGATAGTCACGATATAAAGCCTGCGACGATTGTCTTGCAAGATGTAAAGGCACAAGCAGTTTTAGCGTATTTAACGCAATTAACAGATGCGGTGATGGATGACCATATTGTGAATAAGACGGTGTTCCAACTGCTTTGGGACTCTATTGAAGCCATTAATAATGGAGTCGATGCGGAAGTGATTTTGCGTTTCTTTGAAATCAAGATTCTACGTTACTATGGAGTCGAGGTGGAATGGCAACATTGCGTCATTTGTAATCGAGATACAGACTTGGTCGATTTTTCAATTCAGAAGCATGGATGTCTGTGCAAGAATCACTTAGATGAAGACGAGTACCGCATGCAATTGTCTAGAAAGGCATTGTATGTCGCAAGGCAATTAGCTCTTGTTTCTTCTCCAAAACAAATAGGGTCTATTCAGTTATCGAATGAGACTACAAGTGAGTTAAGACGCCTGTTTGACACCATTATGGAAGAGTATGTGGGCATTCGTTTGAAGAGCAAAAAATTCTTAGATCAGATGGTCGAATGGGAAACGTTAATGCAGAATAGAGGACAAGATTAAGAGTAGCGCAAAACGCTGTCTTTACTTGACTTTTTAAGCAATTATCGGTACTATAGTGAAAGATTAATAGGACGTTGACGGTGAGATTTTTAATGATAAAATGTCAAAGAGAGTATGGGCTGGTGGAATCCATATCATGGTCATTAAAAGTGGCGCACTTGAGTCTATCAACAATGAAGCTTGGTTTTAAACCAAGAAATTAGGGTGGAACCGCGATTAGTCGTCCCTATGTATGCTTTTTGTGTACATAGGGACTTTTTTATTTAGATAAAGGAGGAAATAGTATGGATTTTACAATGGTCATCCCAGCTTCAGAATTCAAAGATTTTCAATTGAAGGTGGTGTCATTAGCGCCGATTAAAGTCAGTGTGATTGGTCATGATGACGAAGTGTTGGAGCAATTCCAAACAAGTGTAAACCATTCAATGTACGGTTTTAAAACGAAAAATGAAGCGATTAAAGAAGTTAAATGTGAAGTGATTCCTGGTGTGATTTATGAATTCTATCCAGTTGTGAATGCACAATAGAAAGGGGAACAATTATGGCAAAAAAATTAAGTGTTCAAGAAATTATTTTAACATTACAAAATTATTGGTCTAACCAAGGATGCTTGCTTCTTCAAGCATACGATACTGAAAAAGGGGCAGGGACAATGAGCCCTTATACATTCCTTCGTGCCATTGGGCCTGAACCATGGAATGCAGCATACGTGGAACCTTCACGTCGTCCTGCAGATGGACGTTACGGGGAAAACCCAAACCGTTTATTCCAACACCACCAATTCCAAGTGGTGATGAAACCATCTCCTGAAAATATTCAAGAATTATATTTAGGAAGCCTAGAAGCTCTTGGAATCAACCCATTAGAACACGATATTCGTTTCGTGGAAGATAACTGGGAAAACCCATCTCTTGGCTGTGCTGGTTTAGGATGGGAAGTATGGCTTGACGGAATGGAAGTAACTCAATTTACGTATTTCCAACAAGTAGGTGGACTAGAATGTCACCCTGTAACAAGTGAAATCACTTATGGTTTAGAACGTCTTGCTTCATACATTCAAGAAGTGGAGAGTGTTTATGATTTAGTTTGGACGGGAGATGTTAAATACGGAGATATCTTCACTCAACCTGAATATGAACATTCTAAATACGCTTTTGAAGAAAGCAATGCTGAATTATTAATGCAATTATTTACAGACTTCGAAAAAGAAGCCACTGTATTAATGGAAAAAGGCTTAGTGCACCCAGCTTATGACTATGTATTGAAATGCTCTCATGCATTTAACTTAATGGATGCTCGCGGAATTATTTCTGCAACTGACCGTGCTGGATTCCTTGGTCGTATTCGTAAGATGGCTCGTACCATCGCGAAAACTTTCGTGGCTGAACGTGAAGCATTAGGATTCCCATTATTGAAAGAGAAATAAGAGAGTTTGGAGGAGAAAGAATGACACAATCATTATTATTAGAAATCGGTTTAGAAGAATTACCTGCTCAATATGTTCGTTCAAGTTCAGAGCAATTAGCAAAACGTGTAGAAGACTTCTTCAAAGATGAAAACTTAGAATTTGAATCCGTAGAAGCATTTGCAACTCCAAGAAGATTGGCGGTTCGTGTAAATGGCTTAGTCGAAGAACAAGCTGACCGTGAAGAAATCTTCAAAGGACCATCGCTTGCAATCGCTCAAAAAGATGGAGCATGGACAAAAGCGGCTGAAGGATTTGTTCGTGGTAAAGGTTTAACAACAGATGATATTTACGTTGAAGAAGTGAATGGTGTTGAATACATTCATGTGAAACAACATATTGCTGGTAAATCAACAAAAGAAGTGGTTAAAAACTTATCTTCTGTGATTACAGATATGAAATTCCCAGTGACAATGCGTTGGGCAGCTCATACATTTGAATACTTACGTCCAATTCACTGGATTGTTGCTTTATACGGCAATGAAGTCATCGAAGAAATTGGCGTATTAGATGTCAAAGCTGGACGCATTTCAAGAGGACATCGTTTCTTAGGAAAAGAAGCAACGATTGAAAATCCAGAAAGCTATGAAAAAGCATTAGCTGAACAATTCGTCATCGTGAACCAAGATGAACGTAAAGCATTAGTTCGCAAACAAATTGAAGAATTAGCTGCTAAGAACAATTGGATTATTCCAATCGATGAAGACTTATTAGAAGAAGTAAGCTCAATCCTTGAATACCCAACAGCATTTGCGGGTACTTTTGATGAAAAATACTTAGTTGTTCCAGAACCAGTATTAGTCACATCAATGAAAGAACACCAACGTTATTTTGTTGTGTATAACCAAGAAAAACAATTATTACCATTCTTCGTTTCAGTTCGTAACGGTAATGACTACATGATTGAAAATGTTGCTAAAGGAAATCAAAAAGTATTAACTGCTCGTCTAGAAGATGCTTTATTCTTCTATGAAGAAGACTTAAAGATTCCAATGACAACTTTCTTGAAGAAACTAGAAACATTGAACTTCCATGCCAAGATTGGTTCTATGACAGAGAAGATGGACCGCGTTCAATTACTTGTGGGACGTCTTGCAAAAGAATTGAACTTACCAAGTGATGTCGTTGTCACTGCGCAACGTGCAGCTTCTATTTACAAATTCGACTTAGTAACAAACATGGTTGGTGAATTCCCTGAATTACAAGGAATCATGGGAGAAATCTATGCCTTGAAACAAGGTGAAACTCCTGAAGTAGCTCAAGCAATCCGTGAACACTATATGCCAACAAGTGCAGATGGTGAATTGCCTTCTTCTGTACCAGGTGCTTTACTTGCAGTTGCCGATAAATTAGATACTTTCTTAAGCTTTACAGCTGCTGGAATGCTTCCAACAGGTTCAAATGACCCATATGCGCTTCGTCGTCAAGTAATGGGTCTTGTACAAATTCTTGCAGCCTTTGATTGGAACATTGAAATTGAAGACTTTACAAAACTTTTGTTAGGTCTTGATTACGCTGAGTTCCTAACAGGTAAAGAAGAAGAAATTGAAGAGTTTATCTTAAGCTTTATTCGTGAACGTGTGGCACAACGTATTGCTACGATTACAAAACGTCATGATATTATCGATGCGGTTGTAAACAGTCATACTTCATCAATTCCTGAACAATTGAAAGCTGCAAAAGTTCTTTCAGCTGTTTCTGAATCTGAAGAATTTAAAGGAATTACAGAGGCCTTAAACCGTGTTATCAATATTAGTGCGAAAGCTCAAGATGATGCGAGTGGCGAAATTTTAGAAGATCGTCTTGAAACAGCAAGTGAACGTACTTTTGTAAAAGCGATTAAAGAACTTCATTCAAAAGTACAAACATTAACTCCTGAAGAACTTTATAGTCATTTAGAAGCATTAGCACCAAAAATTAATGATTTCTTCAATGAAAATATGGTAATGGTGGATGATGAAGCTGTTCGTCGTAATCGTCTAAGATTCTTAGGGTTACTATCTCAAATCATTTTAGATTTTGCAGATTTCACATCATTAATCGTTAAATAAGACCCCTCAAAGAGAAAGGAGAGTGAATGAAATGGCAGTATTTTATGATCGTGCCACGATTCAAGTCAAAGCCGGAAAAGGTGGAGACGGAATGGTTGCGTTTCGTCGTGAAAAATACGTACCCGACGGAGGCCCGGCTGGTGGAGACGGCGGTAAAGGCGGAAGTGTCATTTTTAAAGTCGATTCAGGACTTAGAACCTTATTAGATTTCCGTCATAAACGTCATTTCAAAGCAAAACCTGGTGAAAACGGCATGAGTAAGAGTATGTATGGCCGTGGAGCCGAAGACTTAATCGTTAAAGTTCCACCAGGAACAATCGTTAGAAATGCTGAAACAAAAGCACTGATTGCCGACTTAGTAGAAGATGGACAAGAAGTAGTAGTTGCTAAAGGTGGCCGTGGTGGTCGAGGAAATATTCGTTTTGCAACGCATAAAAACCCTGCACCAGACATTGCTGAGAACGGTGAACCAGGGGAAGAGTTTGAACTCGATTTAGAATTGAAAGTTTTAGCGGACGTTGGTTTAGTTGGATTCCCATCTGTAGGGAAATCCACTTTACTATCTGTGATTTCAAGTGCAAAACCAAAAATTGCAGACTATCACTTTACAACATTAAACCCTCAATTAGGAATGGCGCAGTCTCCAAATGGCGAGCAATTCGTCGTTGCAGACTTACCAGGATTAATTGAAGGAGCACATACAGGTGTAGGACTTGGAATTCATTTCCTAAAACATATCGAACGGACAAAAGTATTACTTCATGTAATTGATATGGCCGCAATGGAAGGCCGTGATCCTTTTGAAGATTACAAGATTATTCAAGAAGAACTCGGAAGTTATCACTTACGCTTACTAGAACGTCCAATGCTGATTGTGGCGAACAAAATGGACCAACCTCAAGCAGAAGAAAACTTAGAGAAGTTTAAGAAAGATTTAGCAGATAGCTTAGCTGAAGGCGAAGAAACGCCAGAGATTTTCCCAATTTCAGCCTATCGTCGTGAAGGACTTCAAGCATTGCTGGCTAGAACTGCTGAAGTGTTAGAAGAAACAGAATTCTTCCCATTAAACGAAGAAGTAGTGGAAACACATATCGTTTATGGATTAGAAGAAGAGGAAGCACCATTCAAAGTGACAAGAGATCCAGATGGAACTTGGGTACTGTATGGTGACAAGATTGAAAAACTATTCAAGATGACAAATATGGAACATGATGAGTCTGTTATGCGATTCTCACGTCAATTACGTGGAATGGGTGTGGATAGCACTTTACGTGAAAAAGGCGCTGAAAATGGCGATTTAGTACGTATTCTAAACTTCTCATTCGAGTTCGTAGATTAAGGAGTTTTGAATATGATTGATAGAAGTGAGATGGAAAAACGTTTTTACGTAACTTCATTTGACGGCCTAAGAGCGATAGCAATCCTTAGCATCATTATGTATCATTTGTATTCCTATCGCTTGCCGGGTGGATTTCTTGGTTTGGACATCTTCCTCATTTTAGCGGGTTACTTTATGACAAACCGCTTAATGACAAGTTTAATGAACGACGGAAAGATTCCTTTGAAGCAGTTTTTATTAAAACGACTAGCACGTATTGCACTTCCTTTAATTGCAATGCTTGTTCTAGTGTTCATTTATATTACACTGTTTCAAAATGAGATGTTGGTGAACTTAAGAGGGTCATTTACTTCCAGTCTTGTATTTCTAAATAACTGGTGGCAGATTTTCCAAGCCCAAACGTTTATTCCAAACTTATTAACGGAAAATCCATTTGAACACTTATGGTATATTTCATTGGCCTTTCAGTTTTACCTCTTGTGGCCGATTGTGTTTGCCTTCTTAAGTTTATTTCTTAAGAAGCATAATTCATTATTTGTGGCTATCGTGGTGTTAGCTACGGCTTCGTTTGGATTAATGCTCTTTAGTTATAAAGGGGCAGACTCATTAACGTATGTCACAATGAGCACAGGGACTCGATTGTTCTCAATGCTGATCGGTTCATGTACGGCATTGCTATATCCTTTAGATCGTTTCCAGAAGGAACATAAATCTAGAGTGCCATATGAGCAATATTTAAGATTAGTCCCGATTGTGTTAATGTTCATCTGGTTATTTACACTTGGGCGTAACGAAGATATTACGTATCGTGGTGGGATGTTGCTTTTTGACTTAACCGTAGCTGCTGTTATTTTGATGAGCTTGCATCCTAAAGTAGGAACAGGAATTTTATTCCGTTTCAAACCATTAACAGTGATTGGTCGTAGAAGTTTATCTTATTATTTATGGTTCTTACCGATTATTGTGTTATACCAAGCAAAAATGGGGATTGCTGGTTCAAGTAATTTAATTCACGGCATCATTCAATTGGTACTCATTCTTTTCTTTGGAGAAGTTTGGTATCAAGTCTTTGAGAAGAGACGTTATCTACAAATAGTCCGTAAATTGATGGGACTGTTGAATGAAAAGACAGCTTATGGAAAACAAATTTTCTTTGGTATTTGTGCAGTGCCACTGATTATTTTAGCGGTAGGGCTTGTACAGTCTACAAGTAAATTATCTGAACAAGAAGCGACTCTTACAGAATTAATTCATACGAACCAAACAATTGTGGATAACACACAACAAACAGATAAGAAGCTATTGAAGACCATTAATAATGTGGTTGGATTAACACGTGAAGAAACCGTCTTTAGCAGTAATAGTTCGATTACCTTTATCGGCGATCAGTCGCTACTTGCAATTGCGAATGAACTAACAACGATTTATCCAAATGCCGTGATGCATGCAACACCGATTGCACAAGTAACGGACTTATCTTCGACGATTAATGAATTGAAATCAAAGAATCAATTAAATGACATTGTTGTATTAATGTTTGGTGCCAATAGTGCCTTTACAAAAGGACAATTGGAACGTGAATTAAAACGTATTGGGATGGAAAAACAAATCTTCCTCGTTACGACAACAACATCTAAAACATGGAGAGATGATGTGAATAACGTTTACGAAGCAGTCAGCGAGAAGTATTCGAATGTCCATGTTCTTGACTGGAATGAATATTCAAAAGACCAAGATTGGTTCTATTCACATAAATCATATGTAACAGAAGTAGGGGCTCATGAAGAAGCACTCTTCTTTGCGAAAAAAATTTATGAAACATTGAGAGGAAATTAAAATGGAATTGCAATTTCTAGGAACAGGCGCTGGCGTGCCTTCTAAAATGAGAAACGTCACTTCAATTGCATTAAAGCTTCTCGATGAGATTAATGAAGTGTGGTTATTCGATTGCGGAGAAGCTACACAGCAACAAATTTTAAATACAAATATTCGTCCAGGAAAAATCAAGAAGATTTTCATTACACATATGCACGGAGATCATATCTTTGGGTTACCTGGACTACTCACTAGTCGCTCTTTCCAAGGAGGAGAAGATGATTTAACCCTCTATGGTCCTAAAGGGATTAAGAACTTTATCGACACGACGATTCAAGCTTCTTGTTCTAAATTAGGATATCCTTTAAAAGTAGTTGAATTTGAAAAAGAAGGTCTTCTTTTCGATGATAAACATTTTAAAGTAGAAATGAAGCGACTCGAACATGGGATTCCTTCATATGGATTCCGTGTGACAGAAAAGGATCAACCAGGCGAACTGCAAGCAGACCGTCTAAAAGAGTTAGGGATTCCTTTTGGGCCACTCTATGGCAAGTTAAAAAAAGGGGGGACAATTACTCTAGAAGACGGAACGGTGATAAATGGACAAGATTATATTTCTCCAGATATTAAAGGACGTGTTGTGACCATTTGCGGAGATACTCGAAAATGTGAGGCTAGTGAAATCTTAGCGTATCGTTCAGATGTTCTTGTTCATGAGGCAACATACGAAGGAGATAAAGGGCAACAAGCCTATCGTCATTTTCATTCGACGAGTCTTCAAGCAGCTGAAGTTGCCAAAAATGCTGAAGTTAAGCGACTATTGTTAACGCATATCAGTGCGCGCTATATTGGAAAACAATCTCAAGAGTTGGAAAACGAAGCAAAAACCATTTTTGAGAATGTTCAAGTTGTAAAAGATTTCGATATTGTGAGTGTTGAAAGGATTAAACATCATGAAGGATGCTAAATGGTTTTCAAATCAAGTGGTTCTTGTGACGGGAGCTAGTGGTGGACTAGGTGCACAAATTGCGCTTGAATTGGCCAGAAGAGATGTACAGTTAATTCTAGTGGCTCGTAATGAATCAAAACTAGAGCAGGTAGCTGCTGAGTGCAAATCGTTCACATCTAAACCGGTTGATATCTATTCGTGTGATTTAACACTGGATGAGTCCGTTGAACAGTTACTAGCGACTCTTGATGAATCATATAAGATTACGATGGTCATCAACAATGCAGGTCTAGGGTACTTTAAATTAGCCAAAGACCTAAGTGAATCTGAGATTAGTCAAATGCTTCAGTTGAATTTGAATGCATTAATTAAAATCACACAGCATTTTGTTCCTCGTTTTATCGAAGAAAAAAGCGGAGTGATTGTGAATGTTGCGTCCCAAGCTGCAAAATCAGCGACGGCTAAATCGTCCGTATACTCAGCAACTAAATTTGGAGTGTTAGGATATTCGAATGCATTGCGTTTAGAATTAAAACCTTATGGCATCCATGTGATGACCGTCAATCCTGGACCGATTGCGACAGATTTCTTTGATAAAGCGGAGCCAACCGGGAAATACTTAGAGCAATTAGGTGCTGTAGTATTAGATCCAGTGAAGGTTGCAGGAGAAGTTGTTAAAGGAATTGAAAGAGAAAAACGTGAAGTGAATTTACCAAAATCAATGAACTTTGCGAGTAAATTAAATGTTTTATTCCCGAAATTAGGAGATAGACTATTAGGGAGTATTTTCAATAAAAAGTCGAGGAGGTGTACGATGAGTTTTGCAAATTATGCATGGAAGTTAAAAGAGAATGTGGATGAAGAACTCGTAACATCTCTTTCAAGTGAAAGTGGTGTATCCGAAAATCTCGTTCGCTTATGTGTGGAACGTGGGATTCAAACAGCAGAAGAGTTGCAAGAATTTCTTTCGCCAACACCACATCTAATCCACGACCCATTCCTATTACATGATATGGATAAAGCGGTAGGGCGTATTCAAGAAGCCATTGAAAATGGTGAATTAATTCATATATACGGTGACTATGATGCAGATGGGATTACGAGTACAACGATTCTCTACGAAACGCTTGAAATGCTAGGAGCTCAAGTATCGTACTATTTACCGAATCGCTTTACTGATGGCTATGGTCCTAATATTCCAGCATTCCAACGTGTGATAGAAGAAGGCCATACGCTTATTATTACAGTAGACTGTGGAATTGCCGCTCATGAACCAATTCGTTACGCGATGGAGAATGGCTGTGATGTGATTTTAACGGATCACCATGAAATTCCAAGTGAAATCCCAGAAGCTTATGCAGTGGTCCATCCTCGTCATCCAGAGGCAAACTACCCATGTCGAGATTTATCTGGTGCGGGAGTGGCGTTTAAGCTTGCTCATGCGCTTCTAGGAGAGTTTCCAGAAGAAATGGTAGAACTAGCAGCGATTGGAACGATTGCGGACTTAGTGAGTCTTACTGATGAAAATAGAACGATTGCTAAACTAGGAATCGCTCAAATGAAACAAACACAGCGTATTGGGCTTGTGACACTCATTGAGAAGTTGTCCATTAAAGTGGATAAATTAGATGAGAAGACGATTGGTTTCCAAATCGGACCGCGTTTAAATGCGTTAGGACGTCTTGGAGATGCCGCACCTGGAGTTCAATTGCTGACAACATTTGACGATGAAGAAGCACAAAGTATTGTCGATTTCATGCAATCAGAAAACGAAAGACGTCAAGCTATCGTAAATCAAATCGTCGAAGAAGCCACTCCGATCATTCAAGAACAGATGAATCAACCAATCCTTGTGTTAGCTCAACCAGGTTGGCATGAAGGCGTTCTTGGAATTGTAGCGAGTCGAATCGTTGAACAGACGGGAAAACCAACCATCGTCTTAGGAATAAGTGAAGACGGCTTAACAGCAAAAGGTAGCGGTCGTTCATTTGGAGAATTTAATCTCTATGATGCGTTAACTAGTGTGAAAGACCATCTTCTAAAATTTGGTGGACATCATATGGCTGCTGGATTGACAGTTGAAACGATACTGCTTCCAACGATTATTGAGAGATTAGAACAATACGCGAAAGACCATCAAGACTTGTTAGATGCGAAGGCGACATTAACGATTGATGAAGTTCTTCCATTAAAAGACATTACAGTTGATTGGATTGAATCATTAGCCGCTCTGAAACCATTTGGTACGGACAATCCAGAGCCGGTTGTTTCTCTAGAAGGCATCCAAGTAGCGTCAACACAATTACTTGGTGCGGATAAACAGCACTTGAAACTTAATTTGAAAGAGTCCAATTCTTCAAACACACTTCAGGCGATGGCCTTTAGTAAAGGGGAATGGGCAGCATCTCTTCAACCAGATACCAAGATTAGTATTGCTGGTACGTTAGAGATTAATGAATGGCAAAATAATCGTCTTCCTCAATTATTAGTAAAAGATATTGCTGTTAAAGGTAGAGTCGTTATCGACTGGCGTACTTCTAAGATTACAAAAGATCATCTAGCTGTTGAAAATGCACTTTATCTAGCAACAAATGAAGTGTACTTGAAGGAACTAGAAACAAGAATTCCAAGTACTTCAAGCGTGATGGATTTTGCATCCTTTGTAGCTGCAAACGAAATTCCAACTGCTAAAGCAATTGTGTTATTCGATTTGCCAGAAAAGATTGAAAAAGTGGAATCCTTCTTTAAAATGAAATGGACTCAACCTCTTTATGTAATCGCATATACGAAGAATTCCGTTGTGACAACTGGGATTCCGGACAAGCCTAAATTTGGTAGTGTGTATAAATATATCCAATCACATGGACAAATTCCTTACAATGAAAAACTAGTTTCGGTGGCTGGATTCCTCAAAATTCCAGTTGAACAATTCCGAGTGATATTAAAAGTGTTTTTTGAGTTGGAATTTGTTAAAATAGTAGATGGACATTTGATCATTAACGAACGTCCAAAAACGAATGACTTAGAAGAGTCAACCTTATTGAAAAAGTTAAATGAACAAATGTTGCTTGAAAAGAAATTCAACTATAGCCAGTTCCAAGAACTAAAAAGTTGGATGGACTCACAACAAGGTAAATAAAAGGAGGAGTTCTCAATGAACTTGAAAGAATATATTGCTAGTGTTCCAAACTATCCTAAAGAGGGTATTATTTTCCGTGATATTTCACCATTAATGGCTAACGGTAAAGCATACCAATACGCAACACAACAAATCGTTGACTATGCACGTAAAGTTGGTGCGGAAATGATTGTTGGACCAGAAGCACGTGGATTTATCGTTGGATGTCCAGTAGCGTACGAATTAGGAATTGGTTTTGCACCAGCTCGTAAAAAAGGGAAATTACCTCGTGAAACAGTCGCTGTTGAATATGATTTAGAATATGGTTCAGCAGAATTACATTTACACAAAGATGCTGTAAAACCTGGCCAAAAAGTTCTTATCTGTGACGACTTATTAGCAACAGGTGGAACAATGGCTGCCGCTGCAAAATTAGTTGAAAAACTTGGCGGTGAAGTAGTTGGTTTAGCTTTCTTAGTAGAGTTAACAGACTTGAAAGGTCGCGAAAAAATTAGCGAATATGACATCTTCACATTAATGGAATACACTGAAGACGAAAGATAATCTAAATAAAGAAGACTTCCTTAGCATAGGGCTAGGGAAGTCTATTTTTTTATTTTCTTAATTCTTCTAATAAAGATTTGGCAGTTTCTTGATTTAAATGTGGGGCTTTAGCGAGTAAGTTCATTAGTAGCGGAAGTTCTTCCTCGGTCGCGCCAACAGCAAGTCCCAATGATTTGGCTTGGAGTCGCATATGGCCTTTTTGAATGCCGTCCGTCACAAGAGCTCTTACAGCAGCAAGGTTTTGTGCCAAACCAATTGAAGCGATAATTCCTGCTAGTTCAATAGCACTTGGATGACCGAGTAACTCGTGTGCAAATTGTGCACCTGGATGAATGGAAATAGAACCTCCAACCGTTCCGACAGGAAGAGGAAGAGTGATAGTACCCACTAAGTTTCCAGCTTCATCCTTTGTCCAGCTTGTCAGTGGTTGATATTGGCAGTTTAAACTTGCATAAGCGTGAGCACCAGCTTCTATCGCACGCCAGTCATTTCCGGTAGCGATAACGACAGAATCAATACCATTCATAATACCTTTATTATGCGTTGTTGCACGGTATGGATCTGCTTTTGAAAATTCACTCGCTAAAACGATTCGATCTATTACATCTTCGCCTTTAGTCGTTCTAGTATCTAAGATTCTTGGTGAGAGGACACATCTAGCTGTCACAATTGAGTTTGTAGCAAGATTTGAGAGAATAGCCATAGTACTTTCGCCACCAGTCAATGCCTCAATAGGTGAAACGAGCGCTTCTAGGATGGTGTTCAGCATATTTGCTCCCATGGCTTCCTTTGTATCCACAGATACGTAGAAAATGTAAAATCTTTCTTTGTCAGTAGATTTTTCTTCGACCCATATTTCTCGAATTCCTCCGCCACGTTTCACGATAGAAGGGTGAGCATTATTAGCAATTGTAAATAATGATTCTTTCTGTTCGTCAAGTTTAGTTTTTACTTCTTCGAGTGTTAGAGGAGATTTTACAATGGCAATTTCTCCAATCATTTCACGTTTTTCTTGAACAGTTGTCGTACCATCAGCCATGTTGATTAATTTTGAAGCATAGCTCGCCGCAGCGATAACAGAAGGTTCTTCCGTCACCATTGGAACAATATAGCTTTTTCCATTCACAATTAATTCTGGAACGATTCCATACGGAAGACCGTATACTTCAATTTGATTTTCTACCATTTGGTTAGCAATGGACTCTGGTAGTACAAGACCTTTTTCGAGTAATACTTTGGCTTCGTTCGATAAGTTTGGATGATTTAATAAAGTTTCTTTTCTTTCTTCAAGAGACTTTTGATAAAACTTGTAAAAAGGGTTATTTTGCATCGATGTGCTCCTTTCTTGCTTTCATTCAGTATAACAAATTTTTACAGTTTGCGGGTATGATACAGGTAAATTTTTCAAAAATGAGGTACACTAGTAAACGTGAAAGGAGAGATTTTATGGAATTTATTCGTGAAGTGAATGGTCACCGTCTAATCTTAGTGGCTGATGAAGAGTATCAAAAAGAAGCAGAAGATATGCTTACTTTCGTAGAAGAATATTTTGAGGAGAATTGGGACGAGGTCGACACTTTAATTCCAATCCATTATGGACAAGTGAAAGTCATTCCTAAAGGGGAAGATTTTCAAGTAGTCGTTCAAAATTACGAACATAAACTACTAGATGAATGGGTAGAAGATTTCTCTTATTTCTTAGATATTATTCGTAAAACAATTCAAACTGGTAAGCGTACGAAAACATTAGGACGTCTCATTCCATTCCGCTTTGACGGACCGTTAGTGATTGCTAACCATACTTTTGAAGTGGATGAGTGGTATGCACATCGTTTTGATGATGAAACTTGGTATATTGCTCCAATCGATCAAACGATTGATCCGCAACCGCTAGAAGGAAATCAAGCGTATGAAATCTTTCCAGATTATCCAGAATTATATGAAGTGATGCATTTACCAACAGACTATATTATCTTATTCAAAGGACATGAGATTGTTTCGGTGTTGAATACGGATAGTGTAGATGTGTGGAACTAGTCAATTACGAAAGGATGTACTATGGTAGAATCAATTTGTCGTATGAATCATGTTGTGAAGGCGTATGAATGTAATTGGAAAGGAGAATTATCTCTTAGCCATGTAGTCGGGATTATGATGCTAGCTTCGCGTAAACAAGAACGAGGTCTAGCGCATCCTGATTTGATCTATCAAAAAGGTCTTTCATGGATTGTGATTCAAAACCAATTAACTGTCAATCGTCTTCCTAAATTAGAAGAAGAAATTATTATCGAGACAGAACCAGTTGGATATAACAAGTTCTTTACGTTCCGTCGTTATACGATTTTGTCTCTAGATGAAGAAGTACTAGTAGACGCATTGACAACTTTCTCAATGATTAATATTGAAGAGAGAAAACTCATTTCACTAGACGAAGAAGTATTAAGTGAATATCCAATTGAGAATAAAAAAGATACTCGTCGTAATCCACGAGTTCCTAAAATCGATTTAGAGAATGCGAGTGTTCAAACGTATCGTGTTCGTTTAAATGATATCGATTATAATCATCATGTGAATAACGCGAAGTATTTTGATTGGGTAATGGATAGCCTTGGGATGGACTTTATTAAGACTCATTCATTAAAATCAGTTCTTGTAAAATATGATAAGGAAATTTTACCTGAAGCTACCGTTAAGAGTTTTTATGAAATTCGTGATACTGAAAACGGGGTTCAAACATTACATCAATTGGAATCAGATGAACAAAAATGTTGCCACTTATCTCTTGAGTGGAAAGTTAAGTAAAATCCTTGTATTTTCATAGGAAATAGTGTACAATACTTTTTGTGTAAAATATGCAGCAGAAATATAGAAGCTCGTCAACAGTCCTAGCCTTTAGGGTAAGGTAGTAACCGCGGCTGCAAAGGTGAACCCTTGTAGTGACTGCACGAATCGAAGATTTCGCGATTATTTTACTCCAAAAAAATAAACAATTATTGGAGGAATGTTCAATGTCACGTTACACTGGACCAAGCTGGAAGTTATCTCGTCGTTTAGGCATTTCACTTTCAGGAACAGGAAAAGAAATCGCTCGTCGTCCATACGCACCAGGTCAACACGGACCAAACAGCCGTAAAAAATTATCTGAGTATGGTCAACAATTACAAGAAAAACAAAAACTACGTCATATGTATGGTATGAACGAACGTCAATTTGCTACTTTATTCAAAAAAGCTGGCAAAATTAAAGAAGGTAAACATGGTGAAAACTTCATGGTTCTTCTTGAACAACGTTTAGATAACGTAGTATACCGTTTAGGTTTAGCAACTACTCGTCGTCAAGCACGTCAATTAGTTAACCACGGTCACATCACTGTGAACGGTAAACGCGTAGATATCCCTTCATTCCAAGTACAAGTTGGCGATGTTGTGGGTGTTCGTGAAAAATCACGTAACTTAACAATCATTAAAGAAGCTTTAGAAGCTTTATATGGTCGTCCAGAGTTCGTTACTTTCGACGAAGAAAAATTAGAAGGTTCATTAAACCGTCTACCATTACGTGACGAGTTAACTTCTGAAGTTGACGAATCACTAGTCGTTGAATACTATAACAAACTTGGCTAATCTTATTAGACAATTTCAGAACTGGAATTCAATATTGTGGATTCCGGTTTTTTTATTTATAATTTTTGTGAAAGCATATTAAATGATTAGGGATAAAGAGGTGGAAGAATATGATCCGTACTGTTGAAAATCCAATCGTCACTTTAGAAGATGTCCTTCCTTTATATGAAGCGGTAGGATGGACCAATTACACAACTAAACCAGAAATGCTTGAAGTCGCCTATAAAAATTCACTTCATATAATAGGAGCATTTAATGACGACGAAAAACTGATTGGTGTCCTTCGCGGTGTTGGAGACGGAGCTTCTATTCTGTTTATTCAAGATATTTTAGTGTACCCTGAATACCAACATCAGGGAATCGGTACAAAACTGTTACAACAGACCTTAGAAAAGTACAAGAATGTATATCAAATTCAACTAGCAACAGATGATTCAACGAAAACAGTTTCTTTTTATGAGTCTAATGGATTCACAAATTTAACTTCTCTAAATTGCGTTTCATTCATATATACTGGAAAGCGGTGAGCAAACTTTACCGACTTTTTACGATTCTATGATAGAATGAGAGAGTAAATTAGAGGAAAGAGTGGATACAATGCAATTAACAATCGATAAAAGAGCGCAAGCATGGTTTGAAGAAGAAATGGGTGTATCTAAAGAACGTGGTGTTCGTTTCCTAGGAAAGGTATACGGATGCAGTCCGATTCATGAAGGATTCTCACTAGCAGTTGAAGTAGATGCTCCAAGCAATCCTTATGTGAGCGTTGTTGAAAATGGGATTACTTATTTTGTGGAAACTGGTGACGAATGGTTCTTCCATGGTCATAATTTAGAAGTAGGCTTTGATGAAAAATTAAAAGAACCAAGTTACAGTTATACAAAAATTGTAGACTAATATTATATAGAAGAAACAGGGAGTGAGGCATTTACTTACTCCCGTTTTTATTGGACATTTTTGCCTTAGTAGAGTACAGTTAGGTAGTTATGAAACGAAGAAAGGATTTATAAAATGACAGAACCTGCAGTAAAATATAGACTGATTAAAACTGAAAAACATACAGGCGCTCGTCTTGGAGAAATTATTACACCACATGGTACATTCCCAACACCAATGTTTATGCCGGTTGGGACACTTGCTACGGTAAAATCAATGTCTCCGGAAGAATTAGATGAAATGGGCGCAAATATCATTTTAAGTAACACCTATCATTTATGGTTACGTCCTGGTGCGGATATTGTTGATGAAGCTGGTAAACTCCATAACTTCATGAACTGGAAGAAAGGGATTCTAACCGATTCTGGTGGATTCCAAGTATTCTCACTAAGTGATATGCGTCGTATTGAAGAAGAAGGAGTCCATTTTAGAAATCACTTAAATGGATCTAAATTATTCTTATCTCCTGAAATCTCAATCGATGTTCAAAACAAACTGGGTGCAGACATCATCATGAGTTTTGACGAGTGCCCAGATTTCCACCATACACATGATTATGTGAAAGATTCAATCGCTCGTACAACTCGTTGGGCAGAACGTGGATTAAAGGCTCATAAATCACCAGATACACAAGCGTTATTCGGAATCTTACAAGGGGCTGGTTATAAAGATTTACGTATCGCTCATGCAAAAGACATGGTTTCTCTAGATTTCCCAGGATATTCTATTGGTGGATTGTCGGTTGGTGAAACAAAGCATGAGATGAATGAAGTGTTGGATTACTTAACACCACTCATTCCAGATAATAAACCTCGTTATTTAATGGGAGTGGGGTCACCTGACTCATTAATCGATGGAGTCATTCGCGGAGTAGATATGTTTGACTGTGTACTACCAACACGTATTGCTCGTAATGGTACTTGTATGACCAGTGCGGGGCGTCTTGTAGTGAAGAACGCGAAATACGAACGTGATTTCCGTCCATTGGATGAGAAATGTAATTGTTACACATGTCGTAACTATACACGTGCTTATATCCGTCATTTATTTAAGACAGACGAAACATTTGGCTTACGCTTAACAAGTTATCATAACTTGTACTTCTTATTAAACTTAATGAAGCAAGTACGCCAAGCGATTATGGATGATAACTTATTAGAGTTTAGAGAAGCGTTCTTTGAAGAATATGGCTTCAACAAAGAAAATGCTAGAAATTTCTAAAGAGTATAGAAATAAAGCGACTTTTTTGATAAAGTAAAAACATAAAATTGGAAATGAGGTAAGATTATGGATCAAATGACATTATTAATTGCATATGTTGTTGTAGCAGGGGGAGCATTCTGGTTCTTCGGACGTAAACAACGTCAACGTGCTAAAGAAATTCAAGCGCAAAGAGATGCGATGAAAATTGGAGATAAAGTAGTTACAATCGGTGGGTTACACGGTGAAATCTACAATATTGATACTGTAAATCATACAGTTGACCTTGATTGCGAAGGAGTTATCCTTACATTCGAACGCGCTGCGATTCATCACGTTGTTACTGAATCTGCTGCAACAAATAATGAAGTTTATACTGATGAAGTAGCAACTGAAGAAGAGTAGTCGATGGATAAAGAGAGTTTAAAAAATCAATTTAAAACTTGGTTGTATTATAAAGTCAGCGAGTTTAATGACTTAGGCTATACAACAATTGAAACGGAAGATCTCGCACATTATTTTGCAGATTACCGTTGGAAGAAGAACCTTCCTGAAAATCTGTTTGAACAAATCTTTCAGATTAATCAATTAAATATTAATGAGTACTTTGATTTTGAATCTTTAGAAGCACAAACGAATAAAGAGATTACACTTGAGGATATCAATTTAAGTGAATTATTTTAAAAAGAGAAGCTAGCTGTACGCTAGCTTCTCTTTTTGTATAAAAAGCTTTGTAAAGGATTACAAAAAGCACTACAAAAGTATTGCTATTTTCGGAATAATGGTTAGAATGAAGGTATAGGTTAGGGATTTTTTATGAAAGGGGAAATGAAAACAAATGAATCTGTTTTCAAAGGAAAATTTTTCAATGAAAATAGTTTACATTTTTACAAAAATAGTGTAAGATAAGAATGTGATAAAAATAACAAACACTGGGGGAAATCACAAGTGAGTGAAGAAAAAAACAACAACCAAGTACAACAAGAAATCAACCGTCTCGTGGAGAATGGGTTGAAAGCCTTAGATGAATTCCGCTTGTTAAATCAAGAACAAGTTGACTACATTGTAGCAAAAGCATCAGTTGCTGCGTTAGACCAACACGGTGTATTAGCACAACATGCAATCGAAGAAACAGGACGTGGGGTTTTCGAAGATAAAGCTACGAAAAACTTATTTGCCTGTGAACACGTGGTGCACAACATGCGTCATACTAAAACAGTTGGAGTTATTTCAGATGATGAGGTAACTGGATTAACTTTAATCGCAGAACCAGTAGGGGTTATCTGTGGTATCACACCTACAACAAACCCAACTTCAACTGCAATTTTCAAATCATTAATCGCTTTAAAAACACGTAACCCAATCGTGTTTGCGTTCCATCCATCAGCTCAGCAAAGTTCTGCACATGCCGCTCAAATCGTTCGCGATGCAGCCATTGCAGCAGGAGCTCCTGAAAATTGTATTCAATGGATCGAACATCCATCTATTGAAGCCACAAACGCTTTAATGAACCACGATGGAATTGCTACAATCTTAGCAACAGGTGGTAACGCGATGGTTAAAGCCGCATACTCTTGCGGTAAGCCAGCTCTTGGGGTTGGTGCAGGTAACGTACCAGCTTATGTTGAAAAATCTGCTAACATTCGTCAAGCAGCTCACGATATCGTAATGAGTAAATCATTCGATAATGGTATGGTGTGTGCTTCTGAACAAGCAGTAATTGTTGATAAAGAAATTTACGATGATTTTGTTGAAGAATTAAAGAGCTATCACACTTACTTTGTAAACAAAAAAGAAAAAGCATTATTAGAAGAATTCTGCTTCGGCGTAAAAGCAAACAGCAAAAACTGTGCTGGTGCTAAATTAAATGCGAATATTGTTGGTAAACCAGCTGCATGGATTGCTGAACAAGCTGGATTCTCAGTTCCAGAAGGAACAAATATTCTTGCTGCAGAATGTAAAGAAGTTGGTGAAAAAGAACCGTTAACACGTGAAAAACTTTCTCCAGTGATTGCAGTACTTAAGTCAGAATCACGTGAAGATGGTATTGAAAAAGCTCGTCAAATGGTTGAATTCCATGGGTTAGGACACTCAGCAGCAATTCATACTGAAGATGCTGAATTAGCTAAAGAATTTGGACGAGTTGTTCGTGCAATTCGTGTCATTTGGAATGCTCCTTCTACTTTCGGTGGTATCGGGGACGTTTATAACGCATTTATCCCATCATTAACATTAGGTTGCGGTTCTTACGGACGTAACTCAGTTGGGGATAACGTAAGTGTTGTAAATCTATTAAATATCAAAAAAGTAGGGAGACGTAGAAATAACATGCAATGGTTTAAAGTTCCATCAAAAATCTATTTCGAACGCGATTCAATTCAATACTTACAAAAAATGAAAAATGTAAGCCGTGTTATGATCGTAACTGACCAAGCAATGGTTAAATTAGGATTCTTACAACGTGTTATTGAACAATTAGAATTACGTCCAAATAAAGTAATTTATGAAGTATTCTCAGACGTAGAACCAGATCCAGACATCACAACTGTAAACCGTGGTGCTGAAATCATGAAGAGCTTCGAGCCAGATACAATCGTTGCACTTGGTGGTGGATCTGTAATGGATGCTGCGAAAGTAATGTGGATGTTCTACGAACAACCACAAGTGGACTTCCGTGACTTAGTTCAAAAATTCATGGATATCCGTAAACGTGCATTCAAATTCCCAGAATTAGGAGAACGTGCTAAATATGTTGGTATCCCAACAACTTCTGGTACAGGTTCTGAAGTAACACCATTCGCGGTAATTTCAGATAAAGCAAACAACCGTAAATATCCATTAGCTGACTACTCTCTAACACCAACAATTGCGATTGTTGACCCAGCGTTAGTTATGACAGTTCCTGATTTTGTAACAGCTGATACTGGTATGGACGTGTTAACTCACGCAATTGAAGCGTACACTTCAACACTAGCAAACGACTATACTGATGGATTAGCATTACAAGCAATCAAATTAGTATTTGAAAACTTAGTAAGTAGTGTGAAAAATGCTGATTTCGTATCACGCGAAAAAATGCATAACGCTTCTACAATGGCTGGTATGGCATTTGCAAATGCGTTCCTTGGAATGAGTCACTCAATGGCGCATAAGATTGGTGGATTCTTCCACACAGTTCACGGACGTACAAATGCAATCCTATTACCATACGTAATCCGTTACAATGGTACTCGTCCTGCGAAAGCAGCTACATGGCCAAAATACAACTACTACCGTGCAGATGAAAAATTCCAAGACATCGCTCGTATGTTAGGATTACCATCTTCAACTCCTGAAGAAGCAGTAGATGCACTTGCTAAAGCTGTTTACGAATTAGGGGAAGCTGTAGGTATCGAAATGAACTTCAAAGCACAAGGTGTTAACCACAAAGAATGGTTAGCTACAATTCATGAAATTGCAATGCTTGCTTATGAAGATCAATGTTCACCTGCGAACCCTCGTTTACCAATGGTAGCTGATATGGAAGAAATTCTTGCTGACGCATACTTTGGATATAAAGAACGTCCAGGTCGTATCAAATAATTCATTTTGAATCTAAAGAGTCTTAGGAGTTTCCTAAGGCTCTTTCTTTGCTCTGTTTTTCAGCAGTAAAATATGCTATACTGTTAGGGAAATGAAAGGAGATGGCTTATGACACCCAATAAAGAAGATTACATTAAAACAATCTATAAATTAGGCGGTAAAGATGAATTCGTAACGAATAAAGCCATCAATCAAATGCTGGATCTTTCAGCGGCTTCAACGACAGAGATGTTAAACAAGCTTGTCCTTGATGGTACGGTGGAATACATCCGTTATAAAGGCGCAAAATTAACACAAAAGGGAATTAAAGTCGCAGAACGTCTAATTCGTTCTCATAAAATATGGGAAGTCTTTCTTGTGAATTCTCTTGGTTTTAGGGGAGATTCTGTTCATGAACAAGCAGAAATTCTTGAACATGCTTCGTCTGTTGAAATGACAGAGCGATTAGCGGAATTTTTAGGGAGTCCAACGCATTGTCCTCATGGTGAAGAAATCCCGCCTTATTCTGAATAAAGAATTGATAAAACTGGTCTTTTTAAGGCCAGTTTTTTATTTTAGCTCTAGTATTTCTACTAAAATTTTAGTACAATAATAGTACAGTTTAAGTAAGGTGTTTCATTTTTTTAATACAGAGGAGATATTATGACATCAAAACATCAACAAATTATTCGTTATATTGAATCGTTGCCAGTAGGAGAGAAAATCTCTGTGCGTTCCATTGCGAAGAACATGGAAATGAGTGAAGGTACCGCTTATCGTGCCATTAAGGAAGCAGAGAATATTGGGATTGTTTCAACCATTGAACGTGTTGGAACGATTCGTATTGAACGGAAAACAAAAGATAATCTTGAAAAACTTTCTTTTGGTGAAATTATTAAAATCATCGAAGGAGAAGTTTTTGGTGGTCACGAAGGGTTAGATAAAATTTTAAACCGCTTTGTTATTGGTGCGATGACACTTGATGCAATGACGCGTTATATTCAACCAGAATCCCTTGTGATTATCGGGAACCGTGAAGATGCACAACTCCTTGCACTAAATCAAGGAGCCGCTGTTTTAATTACTGGGGGATTCCAAGCAACCCCTCAACTAATTCAAAAAGCGGATGAACTTAAAATTCCATTGATGGGAACAACGTACGATACATTTACTGTTGCCAGCCTCATAAACCGTGCAATGACCGACCAATTGATTAAGAAGAAAATCATGATTGTCGCAGATATTTATAACGATATTGAAAACACGAATTACCTGAGATTGGATCAAACTGTTAAGGCGTATCGAGAGTTGAGTCAAAAGACTGGAAATTCACGTTTCCCAGTTGTCAATCATTCGAACAGATTAGTAGGGGTTGTTTCTGCTAAAGATATTTTAGGAAAAGCGGATTCTCTAACGATGGAACGTGTGATGACAAAGAATCCATCTGTATCGAAATTACACGCTTCTGTAGCCAGCGTGGCGCACTCAATGATTTGGAACGGATTAGAGATGTTACCTGTTGTTCAAGATAATATGGAACTAATAGGAATTATTTCAAGACGTGATGTTATGAAGGCAATGCAACTGACACAACGTCAACCACAAGTTGGAAATACATTTGAAGATGATGTTAGTGAAAACTTAGAAATCGTTGAAGTGAATCTAACTGCTGCAAATTTCAGTTTTACGGTAACACCACAAATGACGAATAACCTTGGGATGCTTTCTTTTGGGGTATTATGTGAAGTGGTCTCTGTAGCTTCTAAAGAATTTATTCATAGAAGTCAACGACGAAATACTGTGATTGAACAATTAGAAATGCACTATTTGAAGATGATTCCGATTGAAAGTCATATTGTGATTCAAATTCAAATGCTCGATAATGGTCGTAAAGTATCGAAATTAGATATTTCGGTTTTATTAGAAAACTCAATTGTTGCTAAGGCAATTATGTCAAATCAATTAATGGAAAGAAACTAAGTATGGATTACAAAGAATTATTACAAGAAATCATCACAGAGATTGAAAAAGCCGATTCAATTGTGATATTAAGACATAGAAAGCCAGATCCAGATGCTTTGGGGTCACAGATAGGTCTAAGTGAACTCATTAAGGCAACCTATCCAGAAAAGTCTGTTTACGTTATTGGAGATATGCTAGAAAACTTGAAGTATATCGGCGACATGGATGAAACCACTCAAGAGGTGTTCGATACCTCTCTTGTTATTGTTGTCGATTGTTCTACACCGAGACTTATCAATTGTCCATTTGAAGTGAATGTCGATGAGGTAATTAAGATTGATCACCATCCAAATGTGACACCGTACGGAAAGATTTGTTATGTAGATACAACTGCAGCCAGTGCCAGTGAAATCATGGCTGAGTTTGCTTTTGACGAAGCAACTCCATTTCAAATGAATAAGTCAGCTGCCAACGTGATTTACACAGGAATCATCGGGGATACCGGTCGATTCTTATATCCGTCAACCACTTCGAAAACTTTTGCACTTGTATCAAAATTGATACAACACGATGTAGATTTGGCTGGAATTGCGGATAAAATGATTACAAAACCGTTGAACGTGAATCGAATGACAGGGTATATTTACGACCATCTAGAAATATATAGTAAAGGAATGGCGAGTGTTGTTTTAACGAAAGAAGTACTCGAACGTTTCCAAGCTACTGACCAATTAGCTTCACTTGTAGTTTCAGTTCCTGGAACGGTTGAAGGGATTCTGGCGTGGAGTATGTATGTGGAACAAGAGGATGGCACCTTTAGAGTTCATTTGCGGTCAAAAGGGCCAACCGTGAATCATATTGCGCAAGCTTTTGGCGGTGGAGGACATACGCTAGCGTGTGGCATTCCTTCTGTTACGAAGAGTCAAATTTTAGAAGTGGATGCTGAGTTAAAAGAGGCAGTGAAAACCTTTAAGAAAAATTGAAATTACGCCTAAATAAGAGTATTATAAGATGTTGTATTTACAATAAAAATCAGTCCAATCATTGGATGAAAGGAAATATTAAATAATGAATTATACAGAGTTTTTTAAAAAGATTGATGCAGAAATTAAAAAAGCAGATTCGATTGTTATCTTGCGTCATGAATCACCAGACCCAGATGCAATTGGTTCACAAGTAGGGTTAAGAGAAATTATTCGCGCAACTTATCCAGAAAAAACAGTGTACTTATTAGGTGAAATGCCAAGTTCACTAAGTTATATTGGAGAAATGGATGAAATTACACAGGAACAATTCGATTCTGCACTGATTATTGTTTTAGACTGTGCAAATACACCACGTATTGACTGCCCATTTGAAGTAGATCCATCGAAAGTAATTAAAATCGACCACCATCCAGATAGAGATGTTTATGGTGCCATTTCATTTGTAGATACGAATTCAAGTAGTACAAGTGAAATTTTATGTCGTTTTGCATTTGGTGAAGAAAGTACTTGGAACGTCTCAAAAGAAGCAGCTAATGCATTATATGCAGGTATTGTAGGAGATACAGGTCGATTCCTTTATCCATCAACAACAGCTGTAACATTTGCAATGGTTTCTAAACTATTAGAATTCGATGTTGATATTTCAGGCATTGCTTACCACATGATTACAAATCCTGTTTCAGTAAGCCGTTTAGCAGGTTATATTTACCAAAACATGGAAATTTCTGAGAATGGCGTTGCAGCTACAATTTTAACGCAAAAGGATTTAGAGCACTTTGGAATTGAAGAAGATCAAACACATGGTGTTATTTCACTTCCAAGTACGGTTGAAGGCATTCATTGCTGGGCGTTATTTGTTGAGCAACCAGATGGAAGCTACCGAGTAAATCTTCGTTCTAAAGGCCCAATCGTGAATGTGATTGCTCAAAACCATGGTGGTGGAGGACATCCATTAGCATCAGGTGCGATTGTTCAAACTCTTGAAGAAGTAAACGAAATCGTAAAAGAATTGAATGCATCTTCAAAAGACTATTTAAGTAAATAATATGGAAAGAGTCGGTTTATCCGGCTCTTTTTTCTTGATTTGGGTTTCAAATGTGAAAAAAATTCTTTTTAAAGGAAGAAAATTGGTCTTGATTCTCTCTTGGATAACTCACATTAATACAGTATAATATATATGAATTTTTATAGAATAATATTTTTAAAAAAGAAGGAGAACTAGATGAAAAGGTTTATTCATAAATTATCAACTACATTATTAATATTCACATTATTAACGAATCAAGTAGCGCCAACTTTTGCCTATGCGCAGGAGATTAGTGAACCTACAACAGTAGAGACAAGTAATACAGAAACTAGTGAAACACCAGCAGTTGAAACTACGGTAAGTACAGAAAATACTACTTCTGAAGCAAACGAAGCCGCAGCTACAGGTGCTTTAGGGGTAAATGCACAAATCGGTCAAGTAAAAGTAACTGCCACAAACTCAACAGGTAGTGACGAACAATATACAACAAAAAATCGTCAAGGGGATGTTCAATTAGACGGCTCTTTAGTGAGTGAATCTATTGTTGGCGGCTATATTGAGTTTACTTATCCTACAGAATATATCGAGAAATTTACAGTTGCGACTGGTGGACCAGTGATGAGCGTAGATAATTCGACACCAGGTCTATTAAAAGTATACTTGTCAGACATTACGCAAACAACCACAGCAAGTTTTCCTTTTACATTTAAATTTAAGGACCGTGTAACTCCAGAAGGTTATACATTCTCTCCGAAAATCGTGTTAAAAGATAGTACTGGAAACACATTAAAGGAAGTAACGGATTCATTAATTTATAAAGTAAAAGTCGATAAACAGTCATTGTTTAAATATAACGGCACAAATACTACACAAGCGTATACTATTAATAACCGTGAAATTTATGGTGGGAAGGCAACGGGGGAAGCAATTACAAAAGCCTCAGATGTTACTTTCCAATTTAGTTTATCAACGAACACTTTAGGTGGTGGACAAACTCAAAACTGGGGAAATGGAAAAGCACAGACACGTGCTGCAAAAACAATTACAATTACCGACACATTACCAACATATGAAAAAGCTGACGGGACTACAGGAACAGCTGTCTTTGATCCTGCAAAAAATCCAGGATGGACATTAAATGCAGATGGTACTGTTAGTAAAACCATTACTGGTAGCGACACTCTAAATGACACAAATAGTGAAGCGGAACTTGCTTTACGCGAGGAGAGACTTGTTTTAAGTTTTCCAAATGCTAAAACAAAAACGAACATTGTTAATAACGCAAAAACAGAATTGACGTTTATTCAACACGGAGAATCAGAACCAAAATTAACAGTTAGCGATGATATTCAATTTAAACTCATTGGACAATTGATTAGTGATTCTTCTTTCCGTAAATCTAATAACGATAAACAAACTTTAAACGTTGATGCTGGTGCTCCAGATACATCTGTAGCGACATGGATTCTTGGGTTTACGAATACTTCTCCAAGTACAATTTCTAAATTAACATTAGTTGATGAAGACTTAGATGAAAGAATGTATTTCTACTCAGTCGGTTCTCCTGTTTCCAATGCACCATTTGATATGGATGTATATGGGGTAAAAGCAGATGGTACCGAAGTGAAATTAGGAAGTATTGCTAAAGGTAGTAAACAAATTGTGATTGTAGACGAAGATGCCTATAATAAAGTCACAAATCAAGCAAAACAAATTTATGCAGGAACTTTAAAGAAAGATGCCTATCAAAAAGTAAATCGTACTTATGACAGTATAAAAATAAAGCTTCAAGATGGGAAAGTTCTTCAAGCAGGAGAAATTACATCTACATTTATCCAAACGAAATTATTAAATCCATTTGACGAGACTGAACGTAAAGAACCTGTTAGATACAATAATAGTATGCATGCAGAAGGTTTAGTGGATGGCTATGGGGAATACGGAAAATTCTCTACAAACAAGAGTGAATCATACGAAGATGTAAAAGTGAAAGAAGAAGAAATTCGTATTTCTAAGATTACTCGTTCAAATCCTACAGGTGATTTAGGAGAAGTTGTTGAATATAGTGTTACTGCTGATTTTAGTAACTTATCAGTCAACCGTCGTGTAAATGGAGCTCAAGTGATTGATGTCTTACCTGAGGGAATCACTTATGAAGGGTACTATATTGATAAAAAAGAGCATAGAAACATGGTGAAGGGTGAACCAAGAGTCGTTGAAAATTACAATGGAAGCGGTCGCCAAGCAGTAATTTTTGAGTTGAAGGATCTCGATTTCTACAATGACAAAACGATTGGTCGTGACTTTACAGCAATTGTTTCAGCAACAATTACGAAAGAGGCAATGCCAACAGCCATTCAGAAAGCTGATGATTATAAGAAAAATACAGATAACCATGTATTTCTAGTTGCAAAAGAGTTTTCTCCTTTAGCAAGTAATGTAACGTCTCAAACAATGTTAGACAATGTGTTTAAGATTAAGACACCAGATGGAAAAGTTCCAGATAAAATTGTAGCAGCAAAATCTTCTACGATTGTAAACTTACCGACTGAAATTCGTTCTGAGAAATTTATTTCGACAAAAGATGGAAGTTGGACGCAAGAGTTAGTTCAACACAACTATGTTCAAGAGTATAAATATCAGTTACAAACGAAAAACTATAGTACGTATGATATTGAAACATTTACGTTGTATGATCGTCTTCCGTATGCGGGAGATGCAAATGGTTCTGGATTCACTCCGGTTCTAACAAAAGCATTAGAAGTTGAAAGTAAATATACTGTTTATTATCATACTTCAACAAGCTTGCCAAATTCTCCATATGATGCAACTCAAGCTAGTGGATGGGTAACAGCTGATCAAGTATCTGATTTTACAAAAGTAACAGCTATCAAGATTGTTTTAAATACTGGTGGAAAGATTATTCCTGGAGAAGTAGTAAACTTCCTAGTCGATATGAAAACTCCAGAATATACTGATGGAGCAACAGATACATTAACAGCAACGAATGTATTCTATACAAACCGCGATGCTGAAAATCCAACAGTTTTCGGTGAAACAAATGCTGTTTCAAACCAATTGCCACAATACATTCCAGTTACCAAAATTTGGAGTGGGGATAAAGATTCTTCTATTTCAAGTATTAAAGTGGAATTAAGCAGTAAGAGTAAACCAGATGTTGTTTTAGCAACAATGGTCTTAAATGAAGCTAACGAGTGGAAAGGTATCTTTAAACTAACAATTGATGGTAAGACATTAGATCCAACGGTGACAGATTACCAAGTGAAAGAAGTCGTCGATGAAAATTATGGTAAAGATTATGAGACAGTCATTACCGGCGAAGGATCTCAAAAAGAAGGATTTACAATCACAAATACACGTAAAACTACAACGCATACTGTTAAAAAAGTATGGGAAGATATTGACAATAAACTTGGCTTACGTAAAGCGATTAAAGTTCAATTGAAACAAAATGGTGAAAATTATGGTGAAGCCATTGAATTGTCAAAGGCGAATGATTGGAAATACACATTCAAAGAATTGCCTGAGTCTAATAATGGTGTCGCTTATGAGTACACAGTTGAAGAAGTGGATATTCCAGAAGGATATACGCATGAAGTGACAACAGAAGGGACAAACTCTGTGATTACGAACCGTATTATTTCAGGAGTTAAGCAAGATCTAATCTTCAAGAAAGAATTAGAAGGTCGTGATTTAGTAGAGGGAGAATTCACATTTAATCTATTAGATGAAAATGGAAATGTTATTCAAACGGCCAAGAATGCTGCTGATGGAAGCATTACCTTTAAAGATGTGGCATTCGACAAGGCTGGAACTTACAATTATTCAGTAGTAGAGGTTAGTGGTGATGATGCGCAAATCACTTACGATAAGAGCGTTAAAAAGGTATCAATTGAAGTGAAACAAGAAGATAAAGCGTATGTTGCTACAGTCACTTATGATGCAGATACAACATTTAAAAACAAGTATACTGCACCTGTTGTACCAACCCCTGAACCTTCTAAACCTCAAAAAGATTTACCAAATACTGGTACATCATCACTACCTGTTGTACCAACCCCTGAACCTTCTAAACCTCAAAAAGATTTACCAAATACTGGTACATCATCACTTGTAAGTACAATGTTTATTGCAACTTTACTAGTAATGATTGCTTTAGGTTTTGTTTTTACAAACAAACAAGAGAATTAATAATATAAATCTGAAAAGATCGATTAGTTGTATGGCTAATCGATCTATTTATTTAGCAATTGAAAGCCTTTTGATTATTTGCAAATTTTTCTATAAATGAATTGACTTTAATGCGTTTCAAGAATACAATAATAATATGTGTTAAATCACATTTAACCATAAAAATTATCAATGCAATTTATTTTGATTAAAAATTTAATAGAGACGGAGGTGACTCAATGGACTCAGTAGTAGTAGGTGGCCTCGCGATCTTAGCTTTAATAATTGGAATTGTTGCTGGATATATTGGTTTCAAATCAAATTACGAGAAAAAGTTAGTAGCAGCTCGCGAATCGGCTGAAATGATTATCAAAGATGCAGAAAAAGATGCTGACCGATTAAAAAAGGAAGTATTATTAGAAGCAAAAGAAGAAAATCATAAATATCGTGCTGAAGTTGAAAATGAGTTAAAAGAAAGACGAAATGAAGTACTTCTTCAAGAAAAAAGAATGATTCAACGTGAAAAGAATTTAGATCGCAAAGATGAAATTCTAGAAAAACGTGAACAATCAATTGAAACGAAGGAAACAAAAATCCAAGAAAAACTTGAGAGAGTAACAGAGAAGGAAAATCAAGCTGAAGCTCTCGTAGCAAAACAACAAGAAGAATTGGAACGTATTTCTACAATCAGTAAAGAAGAAGCGCAAGAAATTATCATGAAGGACATGACTGAACAATTAAGTAAGGAACGCGCCATCATGATTAAAGAGTCTGAGCAGCTTGCAAAAGATGAAGCAGATAAAAATGCTAAAAATATTATACTTCAAGCGATTCAACGTTCCGCAGCGGACTTAGTTTCAGAGAACACAGTAACGGTTATGACGTTACCAAGTGATGAAATGAAAGGTCGTATTATCGGACGTGAGGGACGTAACATTCGTACCCTTGAATCATTGACAGGAATTGATGTGATTATCGATGAAACACCAGAAGCGGTGGTATTAAGTGGTTTTGACCCAATTCGTCGTGAAATCGCTAAAATGACACTAGAAAAATTAATTTCAGACGGTCGTATTCATCCTGCTCGTATTGAAGAAATGGTTGAAAAATCTCGTAAAGAAATGGATGAGCGTATTCGTACAATCGGTGAACAAGCAACGTTCGAAGTTGGAATTCACTCATTACATCCTGATTTGATTAAGATTTTAGGTCGTTTATACTTTAGAGCTAGTTACGGTCAAAACGTATTGAACCACAGTATCGAAGTGGCTAAGCTTGCTGGAGTGATGGCAGGCGAATTAGGTGAAGATGTGAATCTTGCAAAACGTGCAGGTTTACTTCACGATATCGGTAAAGCACTTGATCATGAAATTGAAGGTTCTCACGTTGAAATCGGAGCAGAAATTGCTCAGAAATATAAAGAGAATAAGATTGTTGTTAATGCAATTGCTTCTCACCATGGAGATGTAGAGCCAACTTCAACAATCGCAGTACTTGTAGCAGCAGCAGATGCTTTATCAGCAGCTCGCCCAGGTGCAAGACGTGAATCAATCGAAAATTATATTCGTCGATTAGAAAGATTAGAAGCTATTGCAACAGAACATGAAGGTGTTGAACGCAGCTTTGCGATTCAAGCCGGACGTGAAGTTCGTGTAATGGTACAACCTGACAAGATTAGTGATGAAAAAGCGATTATTTTAGCGCATGACATCAAAAATCAAATTGAGGAAGAACTCCAATATCCAGGACATATTAAAGTTACAGTTATTCGTGAGACAAGAGCAGTCGAATATGCTAAGTAATCATTGATTGACTTTGACTCTACTGTGAGGTAGATGTAAAACTGTAAACCCCATGACAAGTTGTCATGGGGTTTTATTTTGGCGTTGAATAAGGGAAAAGGCAAGTCTCACAAGGAGAATTGCCTTTTCATTTGAACTATTGATTACGAGCTTCTTGAGTCGTTTGTTCATTATTATTGTTGTTATTATTGTTGTTTTGCTGACGATTGTTCTGTTGCTGGTTTTGTTGAGTCGTCCGTTCCTCAGCTGTTGTTGGCTGTTCTAGTTGGAACTCATTTGTAATAGGATCTGAACTATCTTTACCAACTGTTACAACTAGAGTCACCGATACGCTAGGTCCACTGATGTTTTGTAATGTCACTTTATTTGTTGATACAGTTTGCGTTTGTCCGTTTACAGTGACTTTGTATTGTGGCTTGTCTTTAGAGTTTGTTTGATAATTATCCCACGTTACAGTGAGCGTCTTTTTACTCTTATCGTAAGTAGCTTTCAAACCAGTAGGACCTTCAATCTTCGTTCCATAGTTCTTAGATTGTTGAGTAGGGACATGACCTTTAACAAATAACTCTGTTGCAATCATATTTGCTGGAGTTCTTGGCCCAGGTAAGCTTAATGGATCAGAACCGATTTCAATCTGTTGTTTGACAACACTATCAGGTTGAACCCAATCGTCTCCGCTAGAAGATTCAGCCATATATTTCATTAAGTAATAATAAATCATTCTTGAGTATTCTTGTTCGGTCGTGTCTACACCGCCACCTTGTTCATAGGGGTTATCATAACCAGTCCATGCAGAAATTGTATAGTCGGTAGAGTAGCCAATAAACCATGAGTCAGGAATGATATCTTCATAATCACTAGCTCCCATTGCACGTTTTTGTTCAACGGTGTAGTTCGATGAACCAGTTTTGGCAGCTGTAGGTAATCCAGGAATAGTTGCTTGTGTTGCGAACCCATATTTGAATGAATCTTTGAGTACATCCGTAATCATGTAAGCTGTTGAATCTTTCATTGCTTGTTTTTGTTCAGGTTTAAATTCAGTCACTTGACCATCACGAGTTGTGACTTTTCTTACCGTATATGGTTTTGAATAAGTACCATAATTACCAAATGTGGCATATGCTGCTGCCATCTTGATTGGAGAAATATCTGCACCAATCGAGTTGCTTTCTACTAAATAGTCTTGACCATCATTTTTAATTTGAATATCTAGATTGTTCAAGAATGATTTGATATTTGTTTCGCCAACAGCTTTAAAGGTTTGTAATGCTGTTGTATTTCTTGAGTAAACGAGGGCAGTACGTAGTGTCATTGCACCTTTGTGACTGAAATCCCAGTTGTTTAATTCAACACCATTTGAATATGTTGTTCTTTGGTCCATGATGGTTTGACCAGTTGAATAGTTGAGGTATTCGATGGCAGGACCGTAGTCTATGACTGGTTTAATCGTTGAACCAGTACTACGTGTATTGTCAGTTGCACGGTTATAACCAAGTAGAGTCGTTTGCTTACGACCACCGTTGACTGCGCGAACTGCACCAGTTTTTGTATCGAGCATAACAACGGCATTTTGAATTTTATCATTTACATATTGAATGTAATCATTTGTATTCACGATATCGTATAAACGTTGTTGTGCTTTAGAGTCGATAGTTGTTTCAATCGTAAGTCCGTCGTTATAAGGATCCAGACCTGTTTTTTCTTGAACTTCTTTTAACACCATTGTTACGAACGAATCATAAACAAGAGCTTTATCGTCACTATTCACATTATTATTATGTGCGATTAAACCATCAGTGACTGGAGTAGCAACTGCCTGGTCATATTGCTCTTTTGAAATCTTTCCATTTTCTTTCATGGAATAGAGTACTAAGTCACGTCGTTCTTTTGCTTGATCCGCATTTGCATATGGATCGTATGAATTCGGTGCTTGTGGCATACCAGCAAGTAAGGCCACTTGGGCTAGACTTAATTCAGATAACTCTTTATTGAAGTAGTAGTGTGAAGCAGTACCAAATCCATAAACATTATTTGCCATATACACTTTGTTTAAGTAGTACGTCAGAATTTGTTCTTTAGAGTAATTACGTTCTAATTGAAGCGCAAGCATGATTTCTTGAATTTTACGTTTATAGGTTTGGTCTTCTTTTTTAGTAGAGAATACCGCTAATTTCACTAACTGTTGAGTAATCGTACTACCACCTTGAGTGATTTGACCAGCTTTTGCGTTTCGTAGGAATGAACCAGCGATACGGATTGGGTCAATCCCCATATGAGAGTAGAAACGTTTATCCTCGATTGAGGTGATGGCATCTTTTAGTAATTGAGGGACTTGTTCACTAGTGATAATATCTCGTTTTTCACCACCAAGTGAATAAATCAGTTCGCCATCTTTATCAAGGATTTTAGTTTCAGTAGCTCCTTCTAAATCACTAGCTTGAATGGTAGGAGCAGTCGCACCGTAGTAAGCGAATATTGCAACGATAGCAATAATAGCTACAGTCACAAAAGCAGCTAGACCAATTAAAATTTTCTTCCACAATTTCTTTTTATTAGTAGAACTTGGGTGCTTCTTCCTTGAATTTCGATGCTGAGATGAACGACTTTGTTCAGTATTGTTTTCAGTCATAGATTGACCTCCTTTATAATAGAGCATCTACTGCGTCTAAATAATTTAGAGTCATTTGCAGCGATAGCTCGATTGGTTGACCGTGTTCTTTGATATAGGTCAACGGGATTGATTGACGTTTCTTGCTTGAATCATGAACGAATTGTTCAATCCATTTATATTCAAGTAAATAATATTCTTTCAAACTAGAAAAATAAAAAATAACCAAAGCGATACCGCCTTGTTCACAGCACTCTTTCATATGTTCTAGTTGATGCTCATGAATATTTTTTAGTGGGAAAGAAGTTTTGTTCTTCGTTTCCTTTGCTTCAAAGTCGATGTATCTTCCTTTATACACACCGTTATAGTCGGTTGTAGACGCCTGACGAAAATAGGCTTCCGTAATCTGCGCTGCGCTTCTTGCAGGGTAGTTTACTTTAACGACTTGAATCGGTGTCGGTTTCTTGTGGATGACCGCTCGTTTTTGAAGGCGATAGAGTTCATTGGTTTGATTCAATATGTTCTCTAAACCCATACCGCGACTACTATAATTTGTTTGCATTGTTTGAGACCGAGTAGCCCGTGATAATTTTTTTTGTCCTTTTGGATATTGAATCATTTTATCCCTCCTATGGCGTCTATTATAACATTTTGGCCGAAAAATGAGAAAAACTATTGCTTTTGTTACCTTTTCTTAATCTCTATTCAAAATTCTTGTTAAATTACTGTTGTTTAAGTCAATTATGTTTTACAAAAGAGGAAGAGTATTGTAAAATAAATGAGTATGTAAATCCATTCATCTTTTAGATGAATAATGAATTTATGGAGGAATAATATGACAGCAAAATTCGAAAAAGTTGAAACAAATAAAGTTGTTTTAACATTTGAAATCTCACAAGAAGATATTAAAAAAGGTTTGGACCAAGCGTTTAACCGCGTTAAAAAGAACGTGAACGTACCTGGTTTCCGTAAAGGTAAAGTAAGCCGTCAAGTATTTGAAAAAATGTACGGTGAAGAAGCTTTATACCAAGATGCATTAAACATCCTTTTACCAGATGCATACGATAACGCAGTTGAAGAAACTGGTATTTTCCCAGTAACTCAACCAACAATCGATATCGAATCAATCGAAAAAGGTAAACCATGGGTTATTAAAGCAGAAGTAATTGTTAAACCTGAAGTTAAATTAGGTGAATACAAAGGCTTAACTGTTGAAAAACAAGATCGTACAGTATCTGAACAAGATGTTGAAGATCGTCTATTACAAGAACAAGCTCGTGCAGCTGAATTAGTTGTAAAAGAAGATGCAGCTGAATTAGGTGACACAGTAGTGATTGACTTCGAAGGTTTCTTAGGTGACGAAGCTTTTGAAGGCGGAAAAGGTGAAAACCACTCATTAGAATTAGGTTCAGGTTCTTTCATCCCAGGTTTTGAAGACCAATTAGTTGGCGCTAAAGAAGGCGATGAAGTAGAAGTAAAAGTGACTTTCCCAGAAGAATACCATGCTGAAAACTTAAAAGGTCAAGAAGCATTATTCAAAGTTAAAGTTCACGAAGTAAAAACTAAAGAATTACCTGAATTAACAGATGAATTCGCTAAAGATGTTGATGATTCAGTTGAAACATTAGCAGAATTAAAAGAAAAATTCCGCAAAGAATTAGAAGAAGCTAAAGCAGCAGCTGCTGATGAAGCAGTAGCAGACGAAGCTTTACGTAAAGCAGTAGAAAACGCTGAAATCGTTGAATTACCACACGAAATGGTTCACGACGAAGTTCACCGTCAAATGGAACACTACTTAAACGATATGCGTCGTAACGGAATCTCTCCTGAAATGTACTACCAAATCACTGGTACAACAGAAGCTGATTTACACAAAATGATGGAAAAAGACGCTGACGTTCGTACTAAGACTAACTTAGTATTAGAACAAATCGTTAAAGAAGAAGGCATCGAAGCAACTGATGAAGATGTAGCTAACGAAGTGAAAGAATTAGCTGCTCAATACGGTATGGAAGAAGATGCAGTTCGTGCTGCTGTTTCAGTAGATATGTTGAAAAACGACATCTCAATGAAGAAAGCATTAGCTGTAATTACTGATTCTGCTAAAGAAGCTTAATTTTATGAAATTAAATAGAAAGGCGCCGGTTTCGCTAGAGACCGGCGCTTTTTGAAATAACATTTCTTGTTGAATATAGTGACTTATGGTACTCTTAAATTGAGAAATCAGGAAAAGAATGGGGGTTTCAGATTGTATAAAGATGAAACAAAACAAGTAAGATGTTCATTTTGTGGAAAATCACAAGAACAAGTAAAGAAAATTATCGCTGGTCCTGATGTATTTATTTGTAATGAATGTGTTGATTTATGTAAAGAAATTATCGATGAAGAATTTTCTTCTATGACAATGGATGAAATGATTGAGGTATTAAAGCCTCAAGAAATTCTAAAGGTATTAAACGATTACGTCGTTGGTCAAGATCATGCAAAGAAATCATTAGCAGTAGCGGTTTACAATCACTATAAACGTATTAATCACTTATTTAGTGAAGATGACGACGTTGAATTACAAAAGAGCAACATTTGTTTAATTGGACCAACTGGGTCTGGTAAAACTTATTTAGCTCAGTCATTAGCGCGTATTTTAAATGTTCCATTTGCGATAGCAGATGCGACTACATTAACTGAAGCTGGTTACGTTGGTGAGGATGTTGAAAATATTCTTCTAAAACTATTACAAGCGACAGATTATGATATTGAACGTGCTGAAAAAGGGATTATTTATATTGATGAGATTGATAAGATTGCCCGTAAGAGCGAGAATGTATCTATTACTCGTGATGTAAGTGGTGAAGGGGTTCAACAAGCCTTACTGAAAATCTTAGAAGGGACTGTTGCGTCTGTTCCACCTCAAGGAGGACGTAAGCATCCACATCAAGAACTCATTCAAATCGACACAACGAATATTCTATTTATCGTTGGTGGAGCTTTCGATGGCATTGAAACAATTGTGAAAGAACGTCTTGGTGCTAAAGTGATTGGATTTGGATCTTCGAATAAAAACTTATCAAGTCACGAAAGTTTAATGCAACTGATTATCCCAGAAGATTTACAAAAATTCGGGTTAATTCCAGAGTTTATTGGACGTCTTCCAATTACTGCAGCGTTAGAACCGTTAAGTAAGGACGATTTAGTTGATATTTTAACGAAACCCAAGAACGCCTTAGTGAAGCAATATCAAAAACTCTTTGCAATGGATAATGTGGAACTAGAGTTTGAACCAGCAGCGCTTCAAGCAATTGCTGCTAAAGCAATCGAACGTCGAACAGGTGCGCGTGGTTTAAGAAGTATCATTGAATCCGTTATGATGGATTTAATGTTCGAAATTCCAAGTCGTGAAGATATTACAAAAGTAGTTGTGACAGAAGCGATTGTGAACGGAACTGGGGAACCTGATTTGTATGATGAAGAAAATCGATTGATTTCCTAGGGATTTTTAACAAAATATGTTAGGATAGAATGTGATATAGTGGGTGCATTATATTGCATTCTATTTTTTATTAAGAGTTATTACATGAATTGAAGGAGACAACAATATGAAAGGATTGAAATCCTTAATAGCGAAACATTATACAAAAGAAGAATTTGCTTGGATTATGCAAGACTGGGCTAATTCGGTTTATTCTTTAATGATTACAACCGCCATCTTCCCGTTATATTTTAAGACGGTATCATCAAACGCCGGCATTAGTGCGGCTGATTCAACTGCATTTTTAGGATATGCAAACTCGATTGCGACATTTGCCGTTTCTATTATGGCGCCGGTTCTTGGAGCTTTAGCGGATTATAAAGGCTATCGAAATCCGATGTTTACTTGGAGTACATTACTAGGTGTATTCTCAGTTATTGGAATGATGTTTGCAGAAACAGATCAATGGATTTTATTACTAGCATTGTATACTTTATCGGCTATTGGATATTCAGCTTCAAACATTTTCTATGACAGTTCGATTATGGATGTCACAACTTATGATCGAATGGATAGAATTTCTGCAGCGGGCTATGGATATGGCTATATTGGAAGTGTCTTTCCATTTGTATTATTTATGATGATTATGCAATTCAGTGGATTAAATTCAAATGTAATCGTTATGATTGGATTCTTTATAACAGCCGCATGGTGGTTTATCTTTACCGTTCCATATTGGTTATATGTGAGTCAAAAATCATTTATAGAGAAACCAAAAAATCCAGTTAAAGATAGCTTTATTCGTTTATGGGGAACCATTAAACGTATTGGAGAACATAAGCAAGTGTTCTTATTCTTACTCGCTTACTTCTTCTATATTGACGGAGTAGGAACTATCATTAAAATGGCGACAGCAATCGGTTCGGATATGGGACTCGATAGCAATAGTTTGATTGTCATCTTATTAATTGTTCAAATCGTGGCATTTCCATTTAGTTTACTTTATGGTTACTTATCCAAACGATTCGGTAACAAAAAAACATTATTCCTTGGAATCGGTACTTATATTTTAATTTGTGTGATGGCATTGTGGTTAAATTCATACACAGATTTCCTTATCTTAGCAATCCTTATCGGTACTGCTCAAGGTGGGGTACAATCACTGAGCCGTTCCTTATTCGGTCAATTGATTCCAGCTAACAGAGCTAACGAATTCTTTGGATTCTATAATATCTTTGGTAAATTCTCATCCATTTTAGGGACAACATTACTTGGGATTACAGCTCAAATGACAGGAAATTCATTAGATGGTGTGTTCTCTTTAATCATCTTGTTCTTAATCGGTTCAGTTTTACTATTCTTCGTGAAGTTGCCAACTCAGAAAGGATTAGAAAATGAAGGTTAATAAAGCCGAATTTACAATTAGTGCTGTAGGACCAGCGCAATATCCTTCTGGAAATCTTCCAGAAATAGCATTATCAGGTCGTTCAAATGTTGGGAAATCTTCTTTTATTAATAAGTTGATTCAACGAAAAAGTCTAGCCCGTACCTCAAGTAAACCTGGTAAAACACAAACATTGAACTTTTATCATATTAATGAGCAGTTCTATTTTGTAGATGTGCCAGGATACGGATATGCCAAAGTATCTAAGAAAGAACGTGAAAAGTGGGGGAAGATGATTGAGGAGTATATTACGACTCGAGAGCCACTTCGTTTAGTGCTTATCTTAGTAGACTTTAGACATGAACCAAGTCAAGAAGATGTTCAAATGCGTGAATTTTTAGAGTATTACAATATTCCATATCGAATTGTGATGACGAAATGTGATAAGATCCCTCGTGGAAAATGGAATAAGCACGTAAGCGTGATTCGAAAAGCATTTGGCAAACCACCAGAAGAGCTTTTCTTAACATTCTCATCTGAAACAGGTGAAGGGGTAGAGAAAGCTTGGGCGTGGATTGAACAATTTATTGCTGACTAAAATAACAAGTGATACCGTATACGGTATCACTTGTTTTGTTTTAAAAAAATGAAGCCACTTGTAAGGAAAATAAAACTTGCTCCATTGCATTAAATCGCGAATTGTGATATATTATATGCTGTATCATTAGGCGTAGTGTATGGAGGGAGTTTTTTTATGAGTCAACAATTATCAAAAGAAACGATTCAAAGTATACAATCGCAAGTGAATATTCTCGATATTGTAGGGCAGTTTGTCCAATTGAGAAAGCAAGGAAAGAGCCTTTTTGGCCGATGTCCTTTCCATGATGAAAGAACACCTTCGTTTACCGTCACAGAAGAAAAACAGTTATTTCACTGTTTTAGTTGTGGACGCGGGGGAAATGTTTTTAACTTCATGCAGGAATTGGAAAGTTTATCTTTTCCAGAATCGGTTGTTAGGGTAGCAGAAATTGCGCATATTCCTCTCGATGTAGAAATTCCTTCTAGTGAACAAGCAATTCCTCAAAAAGAGAGAAAATTGTTTGCGGCACATGAAAAAGCGAGTGAGTTTTACTCGCACGTCCTATTTAATACAAAAGGTGGACAAGAAGCACTTCATTACTTAACGGATCGTGGTTATACGATTGATACGTTAAAAGAATTTGGATTTGGTTTCTCGTTAAAAGACCGCACGCAGCTGACACAGCTCTTACAAGATTTAGAGCTAACAGAACAAGAAATGGAAGCGACAGGTCTATTCGTTGAAAGTCAAACTGGATTCTTTGATCGTTTTAATCAGCGGATTATGATTCCTCTTCGTAATGAACATGGACAAATTGTCGGATTTTCTGGACGTGTGTTGCCAGGTTATTCGGATGAGTTCGCTTCACAGGCTAAATATTTAAACAGTCCTGAAACACCGCTCTTTGCGAAAAGAAACTTCTTATTTAACTTTGATTTAGCAAAGAAGAATATTCGTAAAGAAAATAAAGTTATCCTTTTTGAAGGATATATGGATGTAATTTCTGCTTGGCAAGCGGGAGTTCAACTAGGGGTAGCCTCAATGGGCACGTCTCTGACACCAGAGCAAATTCAAAAGCTTCGTCATGTGACGGATACGATTTTGATTGCTTATGATGGTGATAGAGCAGGTTTGGAGGCGACAAACCGTGCAATTGAAATGATTCAATCCACGAATGCTTTTACGATTGGAATTATTCCATTTGATAATGGACTGGATCCAGATGAGTTTATTAAACAACGTGGACCCCAAGCGTTTATCGATTTAGTTGAACACGGGCAAGAAACCATCTATCAATTTAAAAAGAGATTCCTTTCTAAGAAATATCAGATACAAGTTGAGAGTCAAAAGATTCAGTACATCGAAGAGATGATTATTGAACTAGCGAAACTCACAAATGATGTTGAAAAGAATCTTGCGATGAAGTCTCTTGCAGATGAGTTTAATCTTGATTACACAACGATTCAAAATCAAGTAAAACAAAAGCAAGTTCAAACTTCACAGAATTTCCAAGCACCACCTGTAACAAGCATGGAATCTCAAGCGCCTGTTATGAACAGACCGTTTATTAAAAACGAAGGTATTCAAAGGCATTTAATGTACCGCTTGATGCATCATAATGAAGCTTGGACATATCTGAATCGTATTAATCCAGAATTCTCGTTTCCAGATGCACTATATGAGCAATTATTTTTACATATTCAGGCGTTTCGAAATGAAGAAGAGGAATTTGATGTTCAAGAATTTATGTTATTTTTAAACGATAAAGATTTCATGAACAGAAATCTGGTATCTGAAATTGAACTAGGTCAGTTCCCTCCAGAATGTACGGAACAAGAGATTCAGGATTTAGTATATGTACTTTCACAAAAGAATAGTCTAAAAGAGCAGTTAGCACAAAAAAAGGAAGAGTTGAATCGAGCTGCTCTTATGAACGATGATGAAGCCAGAAAGAAATTGATGGTGGAAATCATGGAGATTCAACGCCAATTAAGGAAAAGATAGAATGGAGGAATGGTGAATGACAGTTCAAAAAAATGAAAAAGGTCAAACACTGAATGAAGCAACTTCAACGCTTCTTGCAGAACGAAAATTATTCGGTCAAATTTTATACGATGATTTATCTGCACAAATCGCAATCCCATTTGAGTTGGATGCGGAAGGAATGGATAAATTAATTCAAAAGTTTGAGGATGCAGGGGTTAGTGTTGTAGATGCTAACGGTGAACCAACAAGCCAACAATTGTCAGCAGAAAGCCAACGCGAATCTGAGACAGCTGTTGTTGAAGATGATACTGCCTTATCTTCAAATACGAAGATTAATGACTCCGTTCGTATGTATTTAAAAGAAATCGGACGAGTTCCACTACTTAGTGCAGATGAAGAGGTCGCATTAGCGCTCCGTATCCAAGAAGGAGATACTGAAGCAAAACAAGAGTTAGCAGAAGCCAACCTTCGTTTAGTTGTATCTATTGCGAAACGTTATGTAGGGCGTGGAATGCAATTCTTAGATTTAATTCAAGAAGGAAACATGGGCTTAATGAAAGCCGTTGAGAAATTTGACCATACAAAAGGATTCAAATTCTCTACTTATGCCACATGGTGGATTCGTCAAGCAATCACTCGTGCCATCGCTGACCAAGCGCGTACGATTCGTATTCCAGTGCATATGGTTGAAACAATCAACAAGTTAGTACGTGTTCAAAGACAACTATTACAAGATTTAGGACGCGAACCTACACCGGAAGAAATCGGTGCAGAAATGGATTTACCAACTGAAAAAGTTCGTGAAATTCTAAAAATCGCTCAAGAACCAGTGTCTCTTGAAACTCCAATTGGGGAAGAGGATGATTCACATTTAGGTGATTTCATTGAAGACGATAATGCAACAAGCCCAGCTGATCATACAGCTTATGCATTGTTGAAAGAACAACTTGATGAAGTTCTTGAACAATTAACAGACCGTGAAGAGAACGTTCTGCGTTTACGTTTCGGTCTTGATAAAAATGGAGAAATCCGTACATTAGAACAAGTAGGGCAAGTATTCGGAGTAACTCGTGAACGTATTCGTCAAATTGAAGCGAAAGCATTACGTAAATTACGCCATCCAAGCCGTTCTAAACAATTAAAAGACTTCTTAGATTAAGAATGAATAACAGAAGCAGTCCTTAGGGATTGCTTCTTTTTTGTTTGCAATTTTTGTGAAATCTCTATTATTTTCATGGGAAAGGGCTTAAATCTAGTGAAGAATTTGATAAACTAACAGAGGTGTACCGCAATTACGGTACACCTCTTAATTTATTTATTCTATAGCATCTGCTTCAGTAACTCCTAAAATTACTGGAAGAATCATTGGATGACGTTCTGTTTTCTTAAATAGGAACGGACCTAACACATCCGTAATTTTATTACGTAGTACACGTTCGTTTAAAACTTCTTCTGAATCTGCCAAAAGTTCTTCAAGTTCATCACGAAGAATGGCTTGTGCTTCGTTAAGAAGTTGTCCTGATTCTTTCATGTAGATAAATCCACGAGAGAGCATATCTGGACCTGCTACTAATTCACGGTTTTCGTAGTCAACAGTGGCTACACAGATGACTAAACCATCTTGTGAAAGTGTCTTACGATCACGAAGAACGATGTTTCCGATATCTCCGATACCATTTCCATCGACATAAACATCTCCAGCAAAGAAGTGACCCGCTCTACGTGCAGAGTCAGCAGTAACTGCAAGAACATCACCATTGCTTAAGATAAATGAGTTTTCTTTTGGAATTCCCACTTGAGTCGCAAGGTTTGCTTGGATCTTCTGCATACGATATTCACCGTGGACTGGTACGAAGTATTTAGGCTTCATTAAGCGAAGCATTAATTTTTGTTCTTCTTGAGAACCGTGTCCAGAAGTGTGAATATTGTTTACTTTACCATGAATCACTTCAGCACCAGCTTCTGAAAGAAGGTTGATAACGCGGTTAACGCTTGAAGTGTTTCCCGGAATAGGAGAACTAGAGAAGATAACTGTATCACCAGGTTGAATTGAGATTTGGCGGTGAGTTCCATTTGCGATACGACTAAGTGCCGCCATTGGTTCCCCTTGAGACCCTGTACATAAAATAATGACTTTCTCAGAAGGGTATTGGTTAATTTCACGTCCATCGATAAAAGTATCATCTGGAGCTTTAATATATCCTAATTCACGAGCAGTGCGGAAGCTGGCTTCCATACTACGTCCAAATACAGCTAATTTACGACCAGTTGCTACAGCCACATCCGTTACTTGTTTTAGACGAGAAACGTTTGATGCGAATGTCGCAAAAATGATACGTCCATCCACGCGTTGGATAATTTCTTTAATCGATTTTCCAACAACTTGTTCTGATTGAGTAAATCCAGGGACTTCAGAGTTCGTACTGTCTCCTAAAAGAACAAGAACGCCTTCTGAACCAATTTGTGCCATACGGTGAAGGTTTGCAGGTTCTCCAACTGGAGTAAAGTCAAACTTATAGTCACCTGTAAACACGATATTTCCTGGAGGAGTCTTAATCACAATCCCGAATGCATCTGGAATAGAGTGGGTTGTGCGATAGAAACTCACTTGTGTTTTACGGAATTTAATGACGCTGTCTTCATCAATTTCGTGAAGAATCGCATCTCTTAAAAGGCCATGTTCTTCTAATTTATTTCGAATCAATGACATCGCAAGTTTTGTTGCATAAATAGGGATGTTCGCTTGTTTAATTAAGAAAGGAATCCCACCAATATGGTCTTCGTGTCCATGTGAAATAAATAGACCTTTTACTTTGTTGATATTTTGAACGATATAACTGTAATCGGGAATCACATAATCGATTCCTAGTAAATCATCCTCAGGGAATTTAATACCGGCATCTAAAATGATGAGCTCATCTTGGAATTGAACGCCATATGTGTTTTTACCGATTTCACCTAAACCGCCAAAAGCAAATACGCCCGTTTCGTTATTTTTAATATTTGGCTTCATATTACTTGAACACCGTTAATTTAAATTCAGGGTTTTGTTTTTCGTAAGCTAAGTGTTTTTCATCTAGCTCTTGGATAAACTCTACGTTGTATTCAGTGTTTTCATCTACAAGGCGGCGGGCTTCTACCTTGTCACTAGCTTCGATATATAAAGCTTCTGTGTTCTCACGACGTGGAGCTTCCGTTTTAGTTGGTTGGTAAGTAATTTTAAAAATCATGTATGTACTCCTTTAAATTTTTTTCATAATGTTTCTATCATATTTTATCATAGAATGCCTATTTTTTCATAATCTTAAAGGCTGATAAATGCCTCTTTTTCCAATTTTAAGAGTAATTCTTTTGGATTTGAAAGTGGTTTAGGGTTGGCATCAGATTTCTTTTCACCAAATTTGAAAAAAATGGTATTCCAATTTCTGTTTTTAGCACCTTCAATGTCATTAATAAGGTCATCGCCAATCATCCAGAAGTCGCTTGTGCTAATATCTGGAAAAAGTTGTTCAACATTCTTAAAGGCTTCTGCTTGCGGTTTTGGAACACCCGTTGTTTCTGAAATGAAGATTCTCGACGAATCGAACCAGTTTTTTAATCCAAGAGAAGTGATTTTTTTCGATTGATGACTCGTTGGTCCATTTGTTAGAAGCACAAGAGTAGAGCGGTTCGATACTTTGTCAAAAAAGTCATACCATTCTTTATCTAATTCGATATGATCCATCACATATTGATAGGTTTCCTTAAAATGAATAACTGATTCTTTTGAAGAATCCAGTCCAAGAGCCGAAAGTGTGCCTTCAACTCGTGATAAGTGGTTTTCTTCTAATGTGATTTGTCCCTTTGTAAACAACTCAAAAGCAATCTCGCTTTTTTCTTGGTAGACCTTGTACACATCGATATCCGTTGTAAATGTTGGATAGCATTTCTTTAAGGCGGTCAAGAAGACTTGTTGTTTTGAGTAAAGTGTATCATCTAAATCGAATACCAAAATGGGTGTCTTATTCGCCAATGACAACCGCTCCTTTAGGGATATACATTGGTTGTGTTTTATTGATGTGGTCATAGAACATCACACCGTTTAAATGGTCAATTTCATGTTGAACAACGATGGCTTCGTAGTCTGTTAATGTACGAACGAATTCATCACCATTCACATCTTGATATTTTACTGTTACGCGTTCTGAACGAAGGACAATTCCAGGCACGTCACGTTCAACTGAAAGGCAGCCTTCGCCTTCTTTAAGGCAGGCTTTTTTCACTGATTCACGCATAATACGAGGATTGATCCATACTTCGTTTAAAATAGGTTCTTCGTCTTCAAAACCTGGAACGAGAAGAGCAATCATTTGAATAGATTTCCCAAGTTGTGGTGCTGCAAGACCGACACCAGCGCGCAATTCATATTTTTCTGCGATTTCTGGATTTTGGCTATTGTGTAAGAATTCTAGCATTTCTTTAGCTAATTCTTGTTGTTCTTCTGTTAGTGGGAAAGTAAGCTTCTCAGCACGTTTTCTTAGTGCTGGGTGTCCCTCTAACACGATATCTTTCATTGTAATCATGGTTAACTCCTTTACTGGTTCATAAATCTGTTTCTAAGTATACCATTTTTCGCCCTAGAAACCAATCAGGGCCTTTGTTTTTGTAATTTTTTCATAAGGAAAATGAGAATACTATAAATGACTTTAAACTTCTGTTACAATAGAAAGGAAATACGTGTAAAGGAATGGGTAATATGCTTTTTTGGAAGAAACAATCAAAACCACAAGAAACAACGGAATCTGTTTCAATTGATCGAGAGAATATCCCACAACATATTGCTGTTATTATGGACGGTAATGGTCGTTGGGCTAAGAAACGCAATCTTCCTAGAATTGCGGGGCATAAAGAAGGCATGAGTACGGTTAAACGAATAGCCATTGCTGCCGATGAATTAGGGGTAAAGGCGATGACCTTATATGCGTTTAGTACTGAAAACTGGAAACGTCCGACAGAAGAAGTAAGCTTTTTAATGAAACTACCAGGAGATTTCTTTGGTACATTTATGCCGGAACTTCAAGAAAGAAATATGAAAATCCAACTGATTGGATTTATTGATGAATTACCAGAATCTACAAAACAAGTAGTGCTAAAAGCCGTTGAAGATACAAAAGACAACACAGGTATGGTGTTAACATTTGCGTTAAACTACGGCTCACGTGCTGAAATTATCGAAGCGACGAAAGCTCTAGCAAACGAGGTTAAATCTGGAGAAATCTCAGTGGAAGATATTAACGATGAAGTTTTTGCTAGCAAATTACAAACAAGTTTCCTTGGAAACTTACAAGATCCAGATTTAATGATTCGTACAAGTGGAGAAGTGCGTTTAAGTAATTTTTTATTATGGCAATTAGCATATAGTGAATATTACTTTACGGATATTTTCTGGCCAGACTTTTCAGAAGAAGATTTACATAAAGCCATTCTGACGTACCAAGGAAGACATCGTCGTTATGGAGGGCTTGCATAGATGAAACAACGTGTCATTACCGCACTTATTGCTTTAGGTATATTCTTGCCAATTCTTTTTGTAGGCGACCTTTGGCTTAGAACACTTTTAGCAATGTTGGCGATTGTTGCGATTTATGAATTCTTCCAAATGAAGAAAATGAATATTTTCTCTATTGAAGGACTTTTGACATTACTGGCAACATTATCATTTTTATTCTCACAGAAGCCACTTGTGGCCCTGCCAAGAGGAATTGACTATTTCTTCTTTTATTTCTTAATGGTGATGTTACTGATGACGTTAACGGTTTATAAGAGTGACCGATTTTCGTTTGAAGATGCAGCGTTTTGTTCGCTGATTTCTTTATACGTCGGTGGTGGATTCTCTGGAATTCTATTTGTTAGAAGTATTAGTTTTGGGATGGCAATTTTTGTCTTTATTGTCATTTGGGGAACGGACTCATTTGCTTATTTAGCGGGACGTCAGTTTGGGAAACACAAGTTAGCTCCAGATATTAGCCCAAATAAAACAATTGAAGGGTCTATTGGTGGCGTACTTGGCTCTGTATTATTAGGATTACTCGTAGTTCCATTTTATAATCCAGTTCAATTTTCAGTATTTGAATTTGTGCTCTTAATGGTTTGCTTATCCATTTTTGGACAATTAGGTGATTTAGTAGAGTCGGCATACAAGCGACAATTTAACGTAAAAGATTCTGGAAACTTATTCCCAGGGCATGGAGGAGTATTGGACCGTTTCGATTCAACATTCTTTGCTATGTTAATGTTCCAGATTGTATTTAAATTCTTTGGGGATATTTAAAAGAGGTGAAATAATTGCAAGGATTAATAGCATTTTTATTCGTATTTAGCATCATCGTGATTATTCATGAATTTGGTCATTACTATTTTGCAAAAAAAGCAGGTATCTTAGTTCGCGAATTTGCGATAGGGATGGGACCGAAAATCTTCCAAGTTCGTAAGGGAGAAACAGTATATACGCTTCGCTTATTACCAATTGGTGGATATGTTCGTATGGCTGGTCATGATGAAGATGAACAAGAAATCAAACCCGGGATGATGATTACTATCGTCCTAGATAGTGAAAATATTGTTCAAAAATTAAATTTTGACGATAAACTCATTATCGAGAATTCTGTACCTTTCCAAATCGAAGATGCAGACTTACATAAGGATATGACATTAACTGGTTACTTCATTAATTCAGAAGAAAAAGTGACACTAACAGTTTCGAAGACTGCAACAATTGTTGAATCTGATGGAACAGAAGTAGTCGTTGCGCCAGTGGAGCGTCAGTTCAATTCAGCAACATTATGGAACAGAATTAAAACAAATGCTGCTGGACCAATGAACAACTTTATTTTATCAATTTTAGTATTTATTATTGTTGGATTCATGCAAGGTGGAGTACCAACTAATGATGCGATTATCGGACAAGTAACTGAAGACTCGGCTGCACAAGTGGCTGGTCTAAAAGAGGGAGACAAGGTTCTTTCTATCGACGGTGTTGAGATTCATTCATGGGATGAAATGACAAAAATTGTTCGTTCTAGTGCGGATAAAGCTTTAGCAGTTACGATTGACCGCAATGGTAAAACAGAAGAAGTTCAAGTAACACCGAAGGCAGTGGAAGCGTCTGACGGTTCAAAAGTGGGACAATTTGGCGTCACAAGAATTCTTAAAAATGATATTCTTTCCATCCTTGCTTATGGCTTTACTCAAACTGTTTCAGTAGTTGTATTAGTGCTCTCGGCATTAGGCTCACTCTTTACACGTGGGTTTAATTTAAATCAACTAGGTGGACCGGTTGCTATTTATTCTATGACATCGCAAGTGGCTAAAAATGGGTTCATTGATTTACTTGCTTTCATGGGAATGATTAGTGCCAACCTTGGAGTAATGAACCTTTTACCAATTCCAGCACTTGATGGTGGAAAACTAGTTCTGAATGTTATCGAAGGAATTCGTAAGAAACCACTCGATCCAGAAAAAGAAGGTTATTTAACGATTGCAGGAGCTATTTTCCTTTTTGCGTTAATGCTTCTTGTGACATGGAACGATATTATGAAATTATTTAATTAGACAAGAGAGTGTCTCTACGATGGTGGAGCACTCTTCTTATGTAATAAAAAAGGAGGAAACCATGAGTCAATCACAAAAAGATTTAATGAAAAAAGTGATCGAGCAATTTAACCTTGCTGACACTAGTATTTTTTCTCCGGAATTTGATGAAGCAAAATTAGTTCGAATTGATATCTCTAAGTTAGATAAAACATGGACGTTTCATATTCAAAATCCAGTCATTTTTATGTATGAAAAATTCAGACTGTTTACTGATGCTTTAAATGATACTTACCGTCAATTCGGTGGGAAAGCTGTTATTACAACAGATGAAGGTGCAGAAGTAACAGAAGAACTAGTTGAATCCTATTGGGAATATGTATTAGAGACATTGAAGGATGAATCTGCGGTTTCTCATCAAATTTTAGCGGATCAAACTCCAAAGTATGAGAAAAATCAAATTAAACTTCATTGCCCGAACGAATTAACGAAGACGCATTTAATGAATAATTGCGTTCCAAAAATTCAACAAGCTTATATCGAAGCAGGATTTCCTAAACTAGGAGTTCAAATCCATGTGGATGGTGAGTTGCAGGACCGATTGGCAGAAGAGTTTATTCAAAAAGAACAACAGATTGAACAGGCATTTAACGAAGCTCAAAAAGCAGCACAACTTGCAGCTGTGCAAGCTCCGCAAAGAAAATCTGCTTCGCCTGGTTCTTCTAAACCAGAAGGTGTTATTTACGGTAAACCAATTAAGTCCAATAGTGAAGTTCGTGCGCTTGCTGATATTTTCGAAGAAGAGCGCAATGTTGTAATCGAAGGGAAGATTTTTGATATTGAACTTCGTCGCGGTAAAGCCAAGGGGAAGTTGTTCGGAAATATTAAATTAACGGACTATACATCTTCCATCAGTGCGACTTTATTCCCATCAACTCCTGAAGATGAACAAGCGCTTGAAGGCTTGAAAAAGGGGACATGGGTTAGAGCGTTCGGTACGATTGAAGTGAATAAGTTCTCTCAAGAATTAGGAATGATTATTCGCGATATGAATGCTGTGAACCATGAAGGTAGAAAAGACAAAGCAGAAGGCGAAAAACGCGTTGAGTTGCACATGCACACGAATATGTCAGTGATGGATGCGACGAATTCTCCAAGTGATTTGATTAGTCAAGCGGCTAAATGGGGACATAAGGCAATTGCGATTACAGATCACGCCAATTTACAGGCCTACCCAGAAGCACATGGCGCTGGTAAGAAAAACGGCATTAAAATTTTATACGGATTAGAAGGAAATATCGTTGATGACCACGTGAATGTAGCCTATAATCCGCAACATATTTTATTAGAAGACGCGACTTATGTGGTCTTCGACGTGGAAACAACAGGGCTTTCTGCGATTTATGACAGCATCATCGAGTTAGCCGCCGTTAAAATGAAGAATGGTGTTGTGGTTGATAAGTTTGAAGAATTTATCGATCCAGGCCATCCATTATCGGCAACAACCATTCAATTAACAGGGATTACAGATGAGATGGTAAAAGGTTCTAAATCTGTAGAACAAGTTTTAAAAGAGTTCCATGAATTTTCTAAAGACTGTATTCTTGTTGCGCATAATGCAAGTTTTGATATGGGCTTCTTAAATACAGGATACGAAAATGTAGGAATTCCAAAAACGAATCAACCAGTTATTGATACTTTGGAATTATCTCGTATGCTTCACCCACAACTGAAGTCTCATCGTTTAAATACTTTAGCGAAACGTTATAATGTTGCACTTGAACAACATCACCGTGCTGTGTATGACTCTGAAACGACAGGTTACTTATGTCATATCTTCTTAAAAGAAGCAGCGACAGAACATAATTTGTTGTATCATGATGAATTAAATACCAATATTCATCCAGAGGAAGTCTTTAAAAACGGTCGACCATTCCATGCCACGATTTTTGCAAAAGATCAAGCTGGACTAAAAGAATTGTTCAAGGTCGTATCTCAATCGAATATTGAGTATTATTACCGCGTCCCTCGTATTTTAAGAAGTATGCTTTCAAGCCGTCGTGATTCATTCTTACTAGGATCAGGATGCGCTGAAGGTGAAGTTTTCGAAGCGATGATGCAAAAAGGATATAACGAGGCTAAAGAAAAGGCTAAATTCTATGATTATATTGAAATTATGCCAAAAGCCATCTATCGTCCTTTAATCAAAAAAGAATTAATTCGTAATGAGCATCACTTAGAAGAAATCATTCAAAACTTAGTCCGTCTTGGGGAAGAGTTAGGGAAACCAGTTGTAGCAACAGGGAATGTTCACTACTTAAATCCAGAAGACAAGATTTATCGTGAGATTCTTCTGACATCATTAAACAATGGTGTTCCTCAAGAATATCCAGATGCTCATTTAAGAACAACTGACGAAATGCTGAAAGAATTTGCTTTCCTTGGTGAAAAAAAAGCTTACGAAGTGGTCGTGACAAATTCAAACTGGGTTAGCGAACAATTGGAAGAAATTACTCCAGTGAAAGATGATTTATTTACTCCTAAAATCGAAGGCGCCGCTGACGAAATAACTAAATTAAGCTACGATAAAGCACATGAATGGTATGGAAATCCTCTGCCTAAAATTGTGGATGATCGTATTAAAAAAGAGTTAAAGAGTATTATTGGAAATGGTTTTTCGGTAATTTATTTAATTGCTCAAAAACTTGTATTAAAGAGTAATCAGGACGGTTATTTGGTTGGATCACGTGGGTCGGTAGGGTCATCCTTAGTAGCTACTTTAACTGGAATTACCGAAGTGAATCCATTAGCGCCGCACTATCGTTGCCCTCAATGTCAATTATCAGAATTCTTTGATGATGGATCAGTAGGCTCAGGTTTTGATTTACCTGAGAAGAACTGTCCAAGATGTAATACGAAGATGGTTAAAGATGGACACGACATTCCGTTTGAAACCTTCCTAGGATTCTACGGAGATAAAGTTCCCGATATCGATTTGAACTTTAGTGGGGAGTATCAACCACAAGCGCATAACTATACAAAAGTATTGTTCGGGGAAGATTATGTCTATCGTGCAGGTACGATTAGTACGGTTGCCGATAAGACGGCTTTTGGGTATGTAAAGGGATATGAGCGTGACTTAGGCTTAGAGTTCCGTCAAGCAGAAATCGAACGCTTAGCAAGCGGATGTACGGGAGTTAAGAGAAGTACAGGTCAGCACCCGGGTGGGATTATTGTAATTCCAGATTATATGGACGTGTATGATTTTACGCCAATTCAATACCCAGCCGATGATTTAAGTGCTGAATGGAGAACAACACACTTTGACTTCCACTCAATTCATGATAATGTATTAAAACTTGATATTCTTGGACACGATGATCCGACTGTGATTCGTATGTTACAAGACTTATCAGGAATGGATCCAAAATCGATTCCACCTGATGATCCAGAAGTGATGAAAATCTTTGGTGGGACAGAAGTTTTAGGAGTGACTCCTGAGCAAATCGATTCCAATACAGGTACACTTGGGATTCCAGAATTTGGTACTAAATTTGTTCGTGGAATGTTAGAACAAACAAAACCTTCAACATTTACTGAGTTGCTCCAAATTTCAGGATTATCGCATGGTACCGACGTATATCTTGGAAATGCTGAAGAATTAATTCGTCTTCACAATATTCCACTTGCCGATGTTATCGGTTGTCGTGACGATATTATGGTGTATTTAATCCATAAAGGCGTTGAAGAAGGGATTGCCTTCAAAATCATGGAAGGAGTACGTAAAGGGAAAGGAATCCCTGACGACTTCCAAGCGATTATGAGAGAAAACAATGTCCCAGAATGGTATATTCAATCTTGCTTAAAGATTAAATATATGTTCCCGAAAGCCCATGCGGCAGCGTATGTTTTAATGGCGTTACGTGTAGCTTGGTTTAAGGTACATAAACCATTGTTATACTACTGTGCTTATTTCTCAGTGCGTGCGCAAGATTTCGATATCGTTGCCATGTCACAAGGGAAAGAGATGATTAAGAAACGTATTAAAGAAATTCGCGAAAAAGGAATGGAAGCAAGTACAAAAGAACAAAACTTGTTAACCGTTCTCGAATTAGCCAACGAGATGGTGGAACGTGGTTTCCACTTCAAGATGGTCGACGTGGATAAATCTGAAGCAAGTAACTTTGTGATCGAAGGTGATTCACTCATTGCTCCTTTTAGAGCGATTCAAGGATTAGGGTTAAACGTAGCCAATAAGATCGTTGAAGCAAGACAAGAACAACCATTCCTATCGAAGAAAGACTTAGCAACACGTGGTAAAGTGTCTAAGACACTCATAGACTATATGACAGAAAACAAAGTCCTAGACCACTTACCAGATGAAAACCAATTATCACTATTCGATGATTTGTTCTAATATCACAATAGTTGGTATTTTAACAAAGTATATGGTATACTAACAAAGTAGAATAGTAGTTGAGAGGAGAGTGAGCGGAGACGCTCACTCTTTTTATCGACATGGACTCAAGTAGCAAGGAGGTTGAGGCTATGAGTAAAGTAACTGAGACGGTAACAGAGCTTACTAAAGAGGTCATCGAAAAAGAAGGCTTTGAGTTATTCGACTTAGAATTTGTAAAAGAAGGAAAGAATTGGTTTCTACGTTTTTACTTAGATAAACGAGGCGGCATCGATTTAGATGACTGCGCGTTTATGAGTGAAAAATTTAGTGAAATTCTTGATGCACAAGATCCAGATCCAATTCCACAAGCTTATTTCTTAGAAGTTTCTTCACCAGGTGCAGAGCGCCCATTAAGAAACGAAGAAGAATTAAAAGCAGCGATTGGTTCATATGTACACTTATCGTTTTATCAAAACGTTGAAGGTGAGAAATTCCTTGAAGGAACTCTTCTTTCAGTCGATGAAGAAACGGTAACGTTGAAAGTACAAATCAAAACAAGAACAAAAGAATTTACAATTGATCGTAAGAATATTGCAAAAGCACGTCTTGCAATCAAATTCTAAGGAGTAAAGGAGTAAACACATGAGTAAAGAAATGCTTAGAGCATTAACTGTTCTCGAAGAAGAAAAAGGAATCTCTAAAGATGTTGTTATCACAGCTTTAGAAGCAGCGTTAGTGTCTGCATATAAGAAAAACTACGGACAAGCTCAAAACGTAGAAGTTGAGTTTGACCAAAAGAAAGGTAACATGCATGTATATGCAGTCAAAGAAGTGGTTGAATTTGTTTTCGATTCAACTCTTGAAGTAAGCCTAGAAGAAGCACATGCGAAAAATAAAGCTTATGAAGTTGGCGATAAAATTCGTTTCGAAGTAACTCCAAAAGACTTTGGACGTATTGCTGCTCAAACAGCAAAACAAGTGATTATGCAACGTCTTCGCGATGCTGAACGTACAAACATCTACAATGAATTCATTCAATACGAAAATGAAATCATGACTGGTGTTGTTGATCGTCAAGATTTCCGTTATGTATATGTGAATCTTGGACGTATCGTTGCTGGAATGGCAAAACAAGACCAAATTCCAACAGAAGAGTACGTACCTGATCAACGTATTAAAGTTTTAGTTTCTAAAGTAGATAACACTACTAAAGGACCTCAAATTTTCGTAAGTCGTACTCATCCAGATTTATTAAAACGTTTATTTGAACAAGAAGTTCCTGAAATTTACGATGGCGTTGTAGAAATCGTTTCTATCGCTCGTGAAGCCGGTGACCGTGCTAAAGTAGCCGTTCGTTCAAACGATGCTAATTTAGACCCAGTTGGAACATGTGTAGGACCTCGTGGACAACGTGTTCATAACATTGTTGAAGAATTAAACGGTGAAAACATGGATATCGTTGAATGGAACGAAGATCCAGCAGTTTATATCAAAAACGCATTAAACCCAGCTCAAGTAATTAAAGTTGAATTTAATGATGATAGCAATGGTTGTATCGTTGTTGTTCCAGACCACCAATTATCACTTGCAATCGGTAAACGTGGTCAAAACGCACGTCTAGCTGCGAAATTAACAGGTTACCGTATTGATATTAAATCTGAAACTGCTTATGAAGAGTATTTAGAAAACTTAGCAAATCCAGTTGTTGAAGAAGCCGAAGAAGCTTCTTCTGAAGAAGAATAAAATACAGGAGGTGCACGATGAAAAAGAAAAAGATTCCGATGCGCCGTTGTATCGCTTCTGGTGAAATGATGCCGAAGAAAGAGTTGGTCCGTATTGTTCGTAATGCTGAAGGTGTTGCACAAATCGACCCAACTGGTAAAGTAAACGGTCGTGGTGCTTATATTACTCTTGAACCTACATTAGTAGAGAAAGCTTGGAAAAACCGTCTATTTGAAAAACAATTAGAAATTGAAATTCCAGATGCATTTTATGAAGAACTTCTCGCTTATGTAGAACATCAAAAAGCAAGAAAAGAGTTGTTTAGTGATGGAAGAGCTCGTTAAACAAAAAGCTTTGAATTTACTTGGAATGGCAACAGCTGCTCGTAAACTCATTAGTGGCGAGGAGCAAGTCATCCAAAGTATTCAAAGACAAAAAGGAAATTTAGTGATTTGTACCAAAGATTGTAGTGCAAATACCGTTAAAAAAATCAAAAACAAATGTGAATATTATGAAATTCCTTTTGTTCAGCAATTTGAAACGGATGAATTGTCTTTAGCGATTGGCAAAAGACGTTCTATCGTTTTAGTTGATGATCGAGGGTTTACAAAGAGTCTACTGAAGATGAAGGGATTTAACGATATGAACGAATAGGAAGGTGAGACTATGTCGAAAACTCGCGTATACGAATTAGCGAAAGAATTAAACGTGGCTAGTAAAGAAATTATTGAAAAAGCAAAAGAAGTAGGTATTTCATACAATAGCCATATGTCTACTATGGAAGAAGCTGAAATCTCAAAAATTAAAGGAGCTTGGAATTCTAAGCCAGCTGCTAAACCAGCACCAAAAGCTGAGAAGAAAGAAGCAAAACCTGCTCCAAAACAAGAAGTGAAAAAAGCTGAACCTAAAAAAGAAGTAGAAAAAGGTCACGCTCCTAAGAAAGAATTTACAAAGAGAGAAGACCACAGTCCAAAACAAGGACAACACAAACAAAATCAAGAACGTAACCATTCTCAAAATCAAAGACGTCATGAGCAAAACGATAAGAGAAATCAAGAACGTCCAAAGCAAAAACCACAAAACGCGAATGGAAACCGTCCTTCATTTAAGAAAGAACCAGCACGTAATGAAGCTCGTTCAAACCAACAAGGACAAGTAGAACGTCCACGTAACAATCAAAAACCAAACAACAATAACGATCGTTTCGAATCACCAAGAAACAATCGCAATAACGACAGAAAAAACCAACAACGTTTTAACGATTTTAACAATGATGGTTTTAGCAAGAAAAACCGTAACCAAAAAGGTAAAAAAGGAAACCGTCGTGATGAACAAAAAGCTAAACCAGCTGTTCCAGCACGTAAATTCCACGAATTACCAGAAGTTTTAGTGTATACAGATGGCATGACAGTTGCTGAATTAGCGAAGAAAATCAAACGTGAACCAGCAGAAATCATCAAAAAATTATTCCTATTAGGAGTAATGGCGACTTTAAACCAAGGTCTATCTAAAGACGCAATTGAATTATTAGCAGCAGACTATGGTATGGATGCTGAAGAAAAAATCGAAAAAGATATTTCTGATTTAGATGTGTACTTTGAAGAAGCAGCTGCAGAAGGTGCTGAAAGCACTGTACGTCCTCCAGTTGTAACAATCATGGGACACGTTGACCATGGTAAAACAACATTGCTTGACCAATTACGTAACTCTTCAGTTGTAGCGGGTGAAGCAGGTGGTATCACTCAACATATCGGTGCGTACCAAATCAAAATTGATGGCAAACCAATTACATTCTTAGATACTCCAGGACACGCGGCCTTCACAACAATGCGTGCGCGTGGAGCGGATATCACTGATATTACAGTTATCGTAGTAGCAGCCGATGACGGTGTAATGCCACAAACAATCGAAGCGATTAACCATGCGAAAGCAGCAGATGTTCCAATTATTGTTGCTGTGAACAAAATCGATAAACCAGCAGCGAACCCTGGACGTGTAATGCAAGAACTTTCTGATTTAGGACTTGTTCCTGAAGCATGGGGTGGAGACACAATTTTCGTTGAGATTTCAGCGAAATTCAACCAAAACATTGAAGAGTTATTAGAAATGATTCTTTTAGTAGCTGAAGTTCAAGAGTTGAAAGCAAATCCTAACCGTTTAGCTTTAGGTACTGTAATCGAAGCTCGTTTAGATAAAACAAAAGGACCTATCGCAACATTATTAGTTCAAGAAGGAACTCTTAAAGTTGGGGACCCAATCGTTGTTGGTAATACATTTGGACGTGTTCGTGTAATGGTGAATGACCAAGGACGTCGTGTGAAAACTGCTTTACCAGCGACTCCAGTTGAAATTACAGGTCTTAACGCTTCGCCTCAAGCCGGTGACCGCTTCGTAGTATTCGAAGACGAAAAGACTGCGCGTTCAGCCGGTGAAGAACGTGCAAAACGTGCTTTAATCGAACAACGTAACGCTTCAAGCCGTATTACTTTAGACAACTTATTCTCTACATTAAAAGAAGGAGAATTGAAAGAAGTTAATGTCATCATCAAGGCTGACGTACAAGGGTCTGTAGAAGCTTTAGCATCAAGCTTACAAAAGATTGAGGTTGAAGGCGTTCGCGTTAAGATTATCCATACAGCTGTAGGGGCAATCAATGAGAGCGATATTACTCTAGCAACAGCAAGTAACGCAATCATCATCGGATTTAACGTACGTCCTACGCCACAAGCGAAAATTCAAGCAGAATCTGATCAAGTAGATATTCGCTTACACCGTATCATTTATAACGTAATTGACGAAATTGAAACAGCGATGAAGGGTATGTTAGATCCAGAATTCGAAGAGAAGATCACTGGTCAAGCTATCGTTCGTGAAACATACACTGTATCTAAACTTGGAACAATTGCTGGTTCATACGTATTAGAAGGTGTTGTTAAACGCTCAAGCTCAGTTCGTTTAATCCGTGATAACATTGTGATTTACGAAGGTGAATTAGCAAGCTTGAAACGATTCAAAGACGACGCTAAAGAAGTTAAACTTGGATTCGAGTGCGGTATCATGATTGAAGGCTACAACGACATTAAAGTTGACGACATCATCGAAGCATACGAAATGGTCGAGATTAAACGCAAATAGTGCGCGAAAATACGGTATGAATCGACCAAATTTAAGAAGAAATTTATGATTTAACTAGAACAAAGAGGGACTGATTGCAGTGCCTCTTTCGTTGGAAAGGAGACAAAATGGCAAACTTTAGAGTTGGACGTGTGTCACAAGAAATTTTACGAGAAGTAAATGATATCCTATCTAAAAAAGTGCGTGATCCACGTGTACAAGAAATCACAATCACTGAAGTAGAAGTGACTGGCGATTTACAGATTGCTACTATTTACTATACAACACTTCAAAAATTAGCTAGTGAACGTCAAGCGACTGAACGTGGCTTAGAAAAATCAAAAGGCCTAATCCGTCGTGAATTAGGCAAACGTCTTTCATTGTACAAGACTCCAGAATTAATCTTTAAACGCGATGAATCAGTGGATTACGGTAATCATATCGATGAGCTTTTAAAATCAATTCAAGAAGAAGACGAACAAAGATAATAATTTTAAGGGCAAAAGGACATCAAACAGAAACAACTCTTTTGCCTTTTTAGTAAAAAATTATCATATATGATAATTTTCGTGTGTATTTAAAAAGCCAGAAGAGGTGTTTTATGATTGATGCAAATAATACATGGGTATTGTGGTCTATTATCGTTGGGATTGCGACTATCAGTATCTTTTTAGAAAATCGATATAAATGGGCTGCAAAGATTAGTGGAGCGATTATAGGTCTGTTAATGGCAGCGACATTAAGTAATTTAGGAGTAATTCCTACAGAATCGCCTGTATATGATCAAGTTTGGGGAGTTGTTGTTCCTTTAGCCATCCCAATGCTTTTATTCCAATGCGATTTAAAACAAATTTGGAAAGAGAGTGGACGATTATTAGCTATCTTCCTAATCAGTTCTGTAGGGACTGTTCTTGGGGCAGTACTAGGGTATTTAGCCTTATCTAAAGCTATTCCAGTACTAAACCATATCGCTGGAATGATGGTTGGAAGTTATATCGGTGGAGGAGTAAACTTTGTTGCTGTTTCATCCGCTTTTGATATTCCAAAAGAACTCATTTCTGCTGCAACAGTTGCGGATAACTTATTAATGGTATTCTATTTCTTAATCTTATTGATGATTCCTTCAATTGGATTCTTCAAAAAGCATTTTAAATTTGCTTATACAGAAGGTGTCAAAGAGGAAGAAGAAAAAGCTTATGGCAAAGATACAGTTATCACTGTTCAAGATGTAGCGTTTGTTTTTGCGATTTCTGTTATTATCGTAACAATTAGCTTTACTTTATCTGAAATTATTTCAGGTCTAGGGGATAACAGCTTTATCCAACTTGTATCGAATAAATATTTAATTCTAACAACGTTGACAGTTGCATGTTCGACTATTTTTGCAAAATACTTCAAGAAGATTAGTGGAGCAAATGAAATTGGAACATTCTTGATTTACTTATTTTTCGTAGTTATCGGAATTCCAGCTTCAATAGGAGCAATCATTGAAAAGTCTCCATTGTTACTTGTGTTCTGCGCAATCATGGTTTTTGTGAATATGGCAGTGACATTTGCTGGTGCAAAAATCTTCGGATTCACAGTGGAAGAAGCCATTCTTGCTTCAAATGCAAATATTGGGGGACCAACAACAGCGGCAGCGATGGCTATTTCTAAAGGATGGCATCGATTCGTGGCACCTACAATGCTTGTAGGAACGTTAGGTTACATTATCGGTACTTATGTTGGTATCTTTATTGGACAATTATTAAACTAACAAAAAAGCAACTAATTCTGAAAGTCAGAGTTAGTTGCTTTATTTTTATTTATTTTCTAAGTAAGTAATCGCCATTGCATCAACTCCAGTGTGGCTCATGATGATTGGTGAAGTTGTTACAATTGTGAGTGGCACATCAGGGAAGAGTTCACGCACACGAGCAATATTTCCTTCGTTAAAGTCACTTAATCCTGCATGCATAATTCCGATTTCTTGAATGCCATTCGGAGCGGCTTTCATCTGTTCAAAAATTTCGTCGTATTTCTTTTGAAGTGATTTTAGACCGCGTCCTTTTTGGATAATTTCAATCTTGCCATTAATGACTTGAAGGAATAATTTAATGTTTAATAAGTTTGAGAACATACCCATTACTTGGCTAATACGACCACCTTTGATTAGGTTGTCTAAGTTTACTACAGTTAAATAAAGAGTAGTGCGTTTTTTAGCATCTTCAACAATCTCAAGAATTTCTTCAACGGATTTGCCTTCTTGTGCTGCTTTTGCTGCCTCTTTAACAATCATTCCCATCGATCTAGAAGTAAAGTCTGAATCGACAACAGTGACATTTGTTTCAGTGATATCAGCTGCTTGGCGAGCGGCATCAACAGTTCCACTAATCGAACGCATCATCTGAATCGAGATAACAGAATCCCCGTTTTTGCCAAGTTCGTCATATACTTCGACGAAACGACCGATTGAAGGTTGAGCCGTTTTAGGTAATTCAGCACTTTCAATCATTTTTTGTTTAAATTCTTCTTTTGTAATAGTAACCCCATCGATATAATTGTCATCATCGATTGAGATATTCATTGGAACGATAGAGATTTCAAATTGTTTAACTTCTTCTTCAGTTAAGTCTGCTGTTGAGTCCGTTACAATATATACTCTTGACATTAAAGTCACTCCTATCAAATAAGTTTACTTATCTATAATACCATATTTTCCGCCTAAAAAGCTATATTCATAATCTATGTGGAAAAGTGCGAATTATGATACAATAAATAAGCAAATGTAAAGCGTGAAAGGATGAATGGGATGGACGGAATCCTTCCGTTATGGAAAGAGAAAGGCATGACGTCGTTCGACTGTGTCTATAAGGTTAGAAAGTTATTAAAAACAAAAAAAGTTGGTCATTCTGGTACGCTTGATCCTGAGGTGGATGGCGTATTGCCAATCTGTATCGGAAAAGCGACTAAAGTTGTTGAATACCTTCATGAATCTAATAAAGTGTATCAAGGAGAAATCACATTAGGGTTTTCAACTGAAACTGAAGATGCTCATGGGGAAATAGTTTCTTCATCACCAATTGAAATTCCTTTCTCTATTCAAGAGATTGATGAAAAGATGCAAAATTTTATTGGAGAGATTACTCAGATTCCACCGATGTATTCTGCGGTTAAAGTGAACGGGAAACGTCTCTATGAGTATGCAAGAGCTGGTGAAGAGGTAGAACGTCCTGTCAGAAAAGCAACGATTTATAATTTCAGACGTATTTCAGAACCTGTTTATAATGAGGAAACGAAGACCCAATCATGGATGTTTGAAGTGAGTTGCAGCAAAGGGACTTATGTGAGAACTTTATCTGTTGATTTAGGAAAAGCGTTAGGTGTTGAAGCGCATATGTCACAATTAACCCGTGTGAAAAGTGGCCCTTTCCACTCAGATGACTGCATTACATTAGAACAACTAAACGAGCTTGTAGTAAATGATAAAGCTCAAGTAGCCTTAAAACCAGTTGATTTAGTATTTGAAGACTATCCTCGAATCGACTTAACTGAAGATGAATATATTCGATTTAAAAATGGTGCAATTTTATCTCAAGCCGAATTTCCTCAGATTTTCGCACCGACAGCATGTTATTTTGAAGAGGAACTTATTTCGATTTATGGTCCGCATCCAAGTAAAAAAGGCTTATTAAAACCTATTAAAATGTTTTAGAAAGGAGAGAAGAATGCAAACAATAGAGTTAACACACCCTTACAAAAAAGAGTGTATATTTCCAGAACCGATTGTCCTCGCTTTAGGATTCTTTGATGGAATTCACTTAGGTCATAAAGAAGTGATTACTACAGCCAAAAGAGTTGGACAGGAACGCGGGCTTAAAGTAGCAGTCATGTCTTTTAATCAGCATCCGTCTGTTATTTTTCAAAATGTAGATCCTGCAAGCATTCAATATGTCTCGCCGCTAGAACGTAAGAAGGAATTATTAGAAGAACTTGGTGTAGATATATTCTATTTAGTGGATTTCACAAGAGAATTTGGGGCACTTACACCGAAAGAATTTGTCGATCAATATATTGTCGGATTAAACGCGAAAGTCATTGTAGCTGGGTTTGATTACACGTACGGCAAGAGAGACATCGCGAATATGGAATTATTACCGAAGTACGCTTCGAATCGATTCGAGATTATTACAATTGATGAGCAAAAGAACGATAGTGGAAAGATAAGTTCGACAGCAGTTCGAGATTTATTGCTACAAGGTGATATCGAACAAGCCAACGACTTGTTAGGATACGACTACATCATGGATGGGGTTGTTGTTCACGGCTTTGGACGAGGTAGTAAAATGCTTGGATTCCCAACTGCCAATATCGAAGTTTCAAACGATTCTTTCCTCCTTAAAAATGGAGTATATGTTGTTGAAATGTATGTGGAAGGTAAATGGATTCCTGGTATGGCGTCTATAGGAATTAACCCAACTTTTGATGACGTTCATAAAGTAACGATTGAAGTGAACTTACTCGATTTCGACAAGGATATTTATCACCTTCCTGTTCGTGTGAAATGGTTAAAATATTTAAGACCAGAATTGAAATTTGACGGTATCGATGCGTTAATCGCTCAATTAAAACAAGACGAACAAGATACAAGAGATTATTTTAAAACAAAGAGAGGTTGATTCTCGATGTGGTATTTAAAGAACTATGATGAACTAACGAAGGAAGAGATTGTTGCGATTTACAAAGCCAGAATCGAAACCTTTATTGTCGGCCAAGATTTGAATTATCAAGAAATTGACGATACGGATAAAAAATCTTGGCATTTATTTGAGATGAATGATGCTAATGAAGTGATTTCTTATTTACGCATTATTCCTGAAAAAGAGAAGGTCCTTCTTGGTAGAGTCCTAATAGACAATCGATACCGAGGCAAAGGAAAAGGTCGTGCATTGTTAGAACGCGCTAAAGAAGTATGCAAAGAGTGGTTTGTGGATACTGTCATTGAAGTCCATGCACAAGCGCATTTAGTAAAATTATATGAATCACTTGGATTTGAAGTAGTTTCAGATCCGTATGATATAGTTGGCATTTCACATATTACGATGGAGTTGTATTAGGAGGAAATCATGATTACACGTTACACTCGTCCAGAGATGGCGAAAATTTGGTCTGATGAAAATCGTTATAACTGTTGGCTTGAAGTCGAAATCTTAGCTGATGAAGCTTGGGCAGAATTAGGAGAAATCCCTAAGGAAGATGTAGAAAAGATTCGTAAAAACGCAAAATTCACAGTTGAACGTATTTTAGAAATCGAAGAAGAAACTAGACATGATGTTGTTGCATTTACAAGATGTGTTTCTGAAAGCCTTGGAGAAGAAAAGAAATGGGTTCACTATGGCCTAACAAGTACAGACGTTGTGGATACCGCTTATGGCTATCAGTTGAAACAGGCCAATGACATTTTACGTAAAGACTTAGCAGACTTCCTAGAAATCATTAAAGAAAAAGCACTAGCCTATAAAAATACAGTTTGTATGGGTAGAACGCATGGGGTTCATGCTGAACCAACAACTTTCGGATTGAAATTAGCGTTATGGTATTCAGAAATGAAACGCAATATCGAACGTTTCGAACGCGCGGCACAAGGTGTTGAAGCTGGTAAGATTAGTGGCGCTGTTGGAACCTTTGCGAATATTTCCCCAGAAGTAGAAGCATATGTGTGCAAAAAACTTGGGATTCGTCCTCAAGAAATCTCTACACAGATTTTATCTCGTGATTTGCATGCGGATTACATTTCTACAATTGCTTTAATTGCGACAAGTATTGAAAAATTCGCTACAGAAATCCGTGGACTTCAAAAATCAGAAACGCGTGAAGTAGAGGAGTTCTTTGCAAAAGGCCAAAAAGGGTCTTCAGCAATGCCTCATAAGCGTAATCCAATTGGTTCTGAAAACATGGCTGGACTTGCTCGTGTCATCAGAGGGCATATGGTGACAGCGTATGAGAACGTTAACCTATGGCACGAACGTGATATTTCTCATTCTTCGGCTGAGAGGATTATTATTCCAGATAGCACGATTCTACTCAACTATATGCTTCGTCGTTTCGGAAATATCGTTAAGAACTTGACAGTGTTCCCAGAAAACATGTTACGTAATATGGATGCGACTTTTGGCTTAATCTACAGTCAAAGAGTATTATTGAAACTGATCGACAAAGGAATGAGTCGTGAAAAAGCTTATGATTTAGTGCAACCATGTACAGCGAAAGCTTGGGACGAAAAACTACCATTCCGTGCCGTCTTAGAAGAACAACCAGAAATTACAGCGACTTTAAGTAAAGAAGATTTAGATGATGCGTTTGATTATCACTACCATATTAAGAATGTAGATTATATTTTTAAACGTGTAGGAATTTTATAAATTGAAAAAAGTGCTGAAAAGAGTGCATTTTTTAAGAAAATGTGGTATAAATAGAAAGTAAAATTTAACAAAAGGAGTCAGAAAATGATTAACGTAAGTGATTTAAAAGCTGGAATGACATTCATTCTTGATGGAAAATTAATTAAAGTGTTGGAAATCAGCCACCACAAACCAGGTAAAGGTAACACTGTAATGCGTATGAAAATCCGTGACGTTCGTAACGGTTCAACAGTAGATACAACAATGCGTCCTGATGAAAAAGTAGAACGTGCACACATCGATACAAAAGATGTTCAATACTTATACAGCCAAGATGGCGTTGGAGTATTCATGGACTTAGAAACATTCGAACAATACGAAATTCCTGAAGAAACAATCGAACAAGAATTAAAATACATCCTAGAAAACATGGAAGTTAAAATCCAATTCTACGGTTCAGAAGTAATCGGGGTTTCATTACCATCAACAGTTGTATTACAAGTTACTGAAACTCAACCATCAATTAAAGGTGCTACAGTTACAGGTTCTGGTAAACCAGCTACAATGGAAACAGGTTTAGTAGTTAACGTTCCAGACTTCATTGAAGCAGGAGAGTACTTAGAAGTTAACACTGCAGAAGGTACATACGTACGTCGTGCAACTAAATAATAGTGAATCAAAATAAGGATGAGCCAAGCGTTCATCCTTGTTTTTTTATAAAGGAGAAATGTGTATGCGGATAGCTGTGATGGCAGGAACACCTATGGACACGAAGCTTGGCGTTGATTTATTGATGGAAAATGGCTTTACTCAAACGATTTCTGTTCCTATTTCTAAAAATCCAGTCGAGCAAACGACTTTTCAAGCGTTAGAAGACGAAGAAAGAGAACAATATATTAGAAGTGTGATTGACGGGATGAAAAACGACATTGACGCTGTATTTGTGTATTGTAACTCACTAAGTTCAGTTGTGAATTTCGATTCCTTGCAAGAAGAATATAGACTTCCTATGATTACTCCGATGCAAATGTATCGCACACTAGGCGTCGAACATGATTATTTAGCAGTAATGGCTGCGAATTCACATGGATTAACAGGAGTAGAAAACAATTTATATATTGCAAATCCTAATCTTAAGGTGTTTGGTGTGACGATGCTTGAACTTGTTAAAGCGATTGAGACTGGGAAACCACAAGAGGAGATCATTAAGCAATTCGACTTCCATAGTTTGTTCCATTATTTTGAAAGTACAGAGATTGAAGCTGTCGTACTAGGATGTACGCATTTTCCATATGTAAAGACAGAATTAGAGCAGCTCTCGAATATTCCAATTCTAGATGTGGGTGTCTATATGATTGACCGATTGAAGAGCCATATTCAGGAGGAAAATCATGATTTCAATTGAAAAGATGAGTTATTTCTTTCGGTATGACAAAGTTAAATATAAAAATCCAGTAAAATTTCCAGAAATTGCAGTAGAAATGGAACAGTTGAAGAAAGCTGGCCAAGATGCAAGACAGGAATTCACGAAGTTAACAGAAGTGTTTCAGAAGAACTTTAAGTCATTTCGCATGGACCGAGTTAGTCAATGGATTAATCAAGCTCAAGTGGCAAGACCCGCTTTTTGGAGATACTTTATTGAAGAGGGGCAAGATGAAGGAAATCCATCCTTTGCATTACGGTTGTTTTATAATGACGATAAATTGGGCGTATATGTAGAATTGAGTTTTATCGTCATTATAAAACAAAGTGTTGGAATGTGAACCTAATCGTGACATTCTATATGTAGCATCTGATTTTCAAAAGAATGCAACAGCTTATGAAGGAAACGTATCTAATAGAGATGAACTAATAAGAGCTATAAAAGAAGGAGAGGTCCGTAAAGTTATTTTAAGAAGACCGGTACTTCTTGAAAGGAACAAAGACGGAATTGAAGAGGAACTTGCGGGCGCATTGAAGGAATTAATTCCGTTTTATGAAACCATTTATATGAATGAAGTAAATTAAAAGAGGTAGATGTAAAATCTACCTCTTATTGTATTTATAGAGTTCTTTAAGCTGGAGCAGGAGTACCTGGCTTTATAGTTACTTCTTCTTCAGATTCAGTTTGCTCTGTAGTTGTTTCTTCTGTAGTTTCCTCAGTGGTTGTTTCATCAGTTGTTGGACCTTCAGTAGTAGGTGTCTCTGTTGTAGGTGTTTCAGTTGTTCCACTTTCAGTAGTGACTGTTGTTGTTTCATCACCTTTAACAATGATATACCCAACATATTCATAACAATCAATCTCATCTACAGGAATTTCTTTTAATTGTGAAATAGAGACTACTTTAGTTTCACCGTTTAAGATTACTTGAGAAGCGTCTACAGATCCAACAAGGATGCTACCAGCTCCAATTACAAATAAAATAGTAACTAACTTTTTACCTTTATTTGATGTTAATAAAGCATAGGCTGCGCCTAACACAAGGATTCCAGCACCAAGTGTCACTAAACCTGTTGATGTTCCAGTGTTAGGAAGAGACGGTTTATCAACTGGACATCCCACTGTTTTGTAAACTAATTTTACAGAAGTAGTAGAGTTAACGACTCCTGTTGGTTTCCCAGAAATAATTAATTCTTTTTCAAAATTAGAAAGTGAAGCAATATCAACATTCGTGATATTCACTTGAGTCGTACCATCTGCGTAGGCAGTAGTGAAATTAGAAGCGAAAATTGCTGTTAAAAAAGCTAAAGAAATTAGCGCTACTAATTTTTTGAATGATTTCATAATAAATCCTTTCCTTTTTTATTCTTTTTATTTATGAAATTATAATGGAAATAATGAAAATTTGCAAAGGAATGTGAAATCATTATTTTTCCTTTCAAAGGAAAATATTGAAATAAAAACGGACAGCTAGAACAGCTGTCCGTTGTATTTTGTTTAAGGTGGAGATGGTGTCCCTGGGAGAACAGTTACCTCTGTCTCTGTTTGAGCGGTTGTCGTTTCCGCTTCGGTAGTTGTTGTTACAATTGTTGTAGTTTCAGTTGTTTCAGTAGTCTCAGTTGCTACAGTTTCTGAAGTTGTTGACTCAACAGTCGTCGTTTCTACAGTAGGTATAATGTAACCAACATACTCGTAGCACTCAATTTCTGGAATAGTAATATCATTCAAAGCTGAAATAGAAAACAGTTTAGTTTCACCAATTACTTCAATTGTCGAAGCTATTGCAGGAGTTGCTAGCGCAATACTTGTGCCACCTAATACGAAGAGTATGATTAATTTTCTTCCTTTAGAAGACTTAACTAAAAGTAAGCTAGAAACTAATAGCAGTGAACCGAAAATGATTGCTGCTAAGTTACTTGTAACCCCAGTATTTGGTAATGTTGGCTTTTCAACAAGACATGCTTTCTTCTTATAAACTAGTTTTACAGTAGCGTTCGAAGAAACCGATCCCGAAGGAGTACCATTTATCATATTGCTTAATTCAGTTGGGGTTAATGTATCTATATCCACCGTAGTTACATTAACAGTTTGACTTTCAGCAGCTTTTATAGAGCTGTCATAGAAAAAGAAGCCAAATAGGAAAACTGAAAGAAAAGCAAGTGTGAAATGTTTAAGCTTCATTTTGATGTTCCTTTCTATAAACTTATAGATTATTCTATAAAAAAATTATAAAGGAAAACCAAAAGACATTCAATATATAGTAGGAATGCCTTATCTACGGCAATAGTTGTAGTACAAAACCTTCAAAAAATCAGTCTAAAGTCCTAGTATTTTTATATTGACTTAATTTGACCAATGTGTTAAATTATAAATGTGGTTAGCACTCGTCTTAGTCAAGTGCTAAAGAGAGGTGACTATGATGTTAACCAATAGACAATTGCTAATCTTACAATTAATCATACAATTATATACGGAAACTTTGGAGCCGGTCGGGTCAAAGAAGTTGATGGAAGTTGCAGAATTACCATTTAGTTCAGCGACGATTCGTAACGAGATGATGAAGCTGGAAGAAATGGGCTATCTTGAAAAGAACCATACTTCTTCTGGGCGAGTTCCTTCTAATAAAGGATATCGTTACTACATCGACAATATTCTACCTAGACAAAAGCAACCTGTTTCTTTAAGCGTTCGAAATCAAATTCGAGAAGTTTTCCAACAGTCAACATTGGAGATTCAAGATGTATTTCGTTTATCTGCTGACATACTAGCAACATTAACGAACTACACCGCAATTTCTTTTGGACCAGAAGTGAAAACTGCGACATTATCGGGATTTAGACTTGTTCGTTTAAATCCAAATCAAGTGATGGCAATCATAGTCATCAGTAATGGTTTGGTTGAAAATAAAGTCTATACAGTTCCGGGAGGTATTGACGATAGTGATTTAGAGAAAGTGGTTCGCATCATCAATGATGAATTAATCGGAGTACCGCTGGATATCGTTGCAAAACGATTAAAGACAGACCTTCCAATTCTTATGAATCGCTATATGAATTCACAAATTCAAATCGTCAAAGTGATTCAAGAAATGATGAATCGTTTCGAAAATGATCGGATGCATGTTGCTGGAAGAAGGTATTTGTTAAATTACTTTGATCATCACGCTAATGTGGATCAACTCAAAGGTATTTATCAATTGATGGATGATCAATCGAAGTTACATCAACTTGTAACGAATGATCATCAAGATATTCAAATTAGGCTCGGCTCAGAAATGGATCATCCGTTACTTGGTGACTTTAGTTTGGTAACAGCTAGTTACGAAACTCCAAACCAAGATACAGGAATGATTGCACTTCTTGGACCAAAGAATATGCCGTATTCGAATGTATTATCAATTGTAAAAGGACTCAGGGAAGAGTTAGCAACCACGATAGAAGATTATTATCGTAACTTATAGAGTAAGGAGATGAAATCTTGGAAACAAATGAACAAAACAATAAAGAAGAATTAAAAGAAGAAAAAATTGTTGCAGATGAAGCTCCTCAAGAAGAAGTTACTGAAGAAACCAAAACAGAACTTACGAATGAAGAGAAATTACAACAAGAAGTAGAGAAGTTGAACGATCAAGTATATCGACTCTCTGCTGAAATCTCGAATATCCAAAAGAGAAACGCAAAAGAAAGACAAGATGCTGCAAAATATCGCAGTCAAAGTCTTGCGCAAAACTTATTAAATGTGATTGATAACCTTGAGAGAGCAATCGCTTCTCCAAGTGAATCAGAAGAAGCTCAAAACCTTAAAAAAGGGGTTGAGATGGTGTATGAAGGTTTCCTTTATGCATTAAAAGAAGAAGGTATCGAAGAAATCGATGCCCTAAATCAACCTTTTGATCCTACTTTACATCACGCTGTTCAAACCGTTCCTGTTGAGGAAGGGCAAGAAGCAGACCGCGTGGTACAAGTGTATCAAAAAGGATACAAATTAAAAGATCGAGTATTACGACCATCAATGGTCATTGTCTCACAATAAGAAGACGAAACTTAAAATAACATTATAAATAATAGGAGTGAATTAAATATGAGTAAAATTATAGGTATTGACTTAGGAACAACAAACTCAGCAGTTGCTGTTTTAGAAGGTAACGAAGCAAAAATTATTGCAAACCCAGAAGGAAACCGTACAACACCATCTGTTGTAGCGTTCAAAAATGGAGAAATTCAAGTAGGTGAAGTTGCAAAACGTCAAGCTGTAACAAACCCAAATACAATTGCATCTATCAAACGTCACATGGGCGAAACAGGATATAAAGTAGAAATCGAAGGTAAATCTTATACACCTCAAGAAATTTCAGCAATGATTCTACAATACTTAAAAGGCTATGCGGAAGAATACCTTGGAGAAAAAGTTGATAAAGCAGTTATTACAGTACCTGCGTACTTCAATGACGCGCAACGTCAAGCAACTAAAGATGCGGGTCGTATCGCTGGTTTAGAAGTAGAACGTATCGTTAACGAACCAACTGCAGCAGCGCTTGCATATGGTCTTGATAAAGTTGACCATGAAGAAAAAATCTTAGTATTCGACCTTGGTGGTGGTACGTTCGACGTATCAATCCTTGAATTAGGAGATGGCGTATTCGACGTATTATCAACAGCTGGTGATAACCATCTCGGTGGGGATGACTTCGACCAAAAAATCATTGATTTCTTAGTAGAAGAATTCCAACGTGATAACGGTATTGATTTATCAAGCGATAAAATGGCAATGCAACGTTTGAAAGATGCTGCTGAAAAAGCTAAGAAAGACTTATCAGGTGTTTCTCAAACACAAATCAGCTTACCATTCATTTCTGCTGGTGCAGCTGGCCCATTACACTTAGAAGTAACATTAACTCGTGCTAAATTTGATCAATTAACTCATGATTTAGTAGAACGTACAAAAGAACCAGTTCGTCGTGCATTAGCTGACGCAGGTTTAACAGCTTCAGATATCGACCAAGTATTATTAGTTGGTGGATCAACTCGTATTCCAGCAGTTGTGGAAGCTGTTCGTAACGAAACTGGTAAAGAACCAAACAAATCAGTAAACCCTGACGAAGTAGTTGCTATGGGTGCTGCTATCCAAGGTGGAGTTATCTCTGGTGACGTGAAAGACATCGTATTATTAGACGTAACACCATTATCACTTGGTATTGAAACAATGGGTGGCGTGTTCACTAAATTAATCGATCGTAACACTACAATCCCAACAAGCAAATCTCAAGTATTCTCAACTGCAGCGGATAACCAACCAGCAGTAGACGTACACGTATTACAAGGTGAACGTCCAATGGCAGCTGACAACAAAACTTTAGGTCGCTTCCAATTAACAGATATTCCAGCCGCTCCTCGTGGTGTGCCACAAATCGAAGTAACATTCGATATCGATAAAAACGGTATTGTAAATGTTCGTGCTAAAGATTTAGGAACTGGTAAAGAACAAGCAATTACAATCAAATCTTCTTCAGGTTTATCAGATGAAGAAATCGAACGTATGGTAAAAGATGCAGAAGCAAATGCTGAAGCAGATAAAAAACGTAAAGAAGAAGTAGATTTACGTAACGAAGTTGACCAATTAATCTTCACTGTTGATAAAACATTGAAAGATCTAGAAGGTAAAGTAGATGCTAGCGACGTTCAAAAAGCAGAAGCAGCTCGTGATGAATTAAAAGCAGCTGTTGAAGCTAACGACTTAGAAGCAATGAAAGTAAAACGTGACGCTTTAAACGAAGTCGTACAAAACTTAACTGTTAAACTTTATGAACAAGCTGCCGCAGCTCAACAAGCTGCAGGTGCTTCTCAAGAAGGTTCAACAGAACAAGCATCTTCAAATAACGATGGCGTTGTAGACGCTGACTTCGAAGAAGTAGACTAATATTTGCTAAATTGATAGGGTGTAAGACTACTTAGTGGCCTTACGCCCCTATCCTTTGTAAACTATGAAAGAAAAGGAGGGGCAAAACAGTGGCCAAAAGAGATTTATATGAAATTTTAGGCGTATCCAAAAATGCCTCTGAAGCAGATATTAAGAAAGCTTATCGTAAATTATCTAAAAAATACCATCCAGATATTAATAAAGAACCTGGAGCAGATGAAAAGTTTAAAGAAATCGCTGAAGCTTATGAAATCTTAGGGGACGCTCAAAAACGTGCAGCTTATGACCAATACGGACATGCTTCTTACGATCCAAACTCTGGATTCAGTGGAGGCGGATTCGGTGGTGGATTTGAAGGTTTCGGCGGGTTCGACGGTTTTGGCGGTAGTGGAAACTTTACTGGCGGATTCGAAGATATCTTTAGTAGTTTCTTCGGTGGCGGAGGCAGTCGTGCAGACCGTGCAAATATGCCGCGGCAAGGTGCCGACCTTCAATATGTCATGGATTTAACATTTGAAGAAGCTATCTTTGGTAAAGAAGAAACGATTCATTATCACCGTAGCGACGAATGTCAAACTTGTCATGGTACCGGCGCTAAACCTGGTACGCATCCTACAACATGTTCTAAATGTCATGGCGCAGGTGTGATTAATGTTGAAAGAAATACACCATTTGGACGTATGATGAGCCAAACAACCTGTGATGTGTGTCATGGTACAGGACAAGAAATTAAAGAAAAATGTCCAACTTGTCACGGTCATGGTCAAGTAGATGAAACACATAAAGTGAAAGTCAAAGTTCCTGCTGGGGTTGAAGATGGAAATCAAATGCGTCTTCAAGGCCAAGGGGAAGTAGGCTTTAATGGTGGCCCTTATGGTGACCTCTATGTCATCTTCCGTGTTGGACAAAGCAAGACATTCAAACGTCAAGGAGCAGATATTTACTATCAACTTCATGTAAACTTTGCTCAGGCGGCTCTAGGAGATGAAGTAGATGTACCGACTGTACATGGTAAAGTGAAATTAAAAGTCCCTGCTGGAACACAATCAGGAACAATTTTACGATTACGTGGAAAAGGTGCTCCAAAACTTCGCGGAACAGGAAATGGTGACCAACATGTAGAAGTCATCGTAGATACTCCTAAGAAACTGACTGATAAGCAAAAACAAGCGTTACAAGTATTTGCGAGTGAGGAAGGAACAGAACTTCATAATGGAGAAGAGAACTTCTTCGACAAAATGAAGAACGCCTTTAAAGATACATTTGAATAAATTGAAAAAGAACTTAGCATTTGGTTGCTAAGTTCTTTTTGTTTATTTAGAAATAACAGCAAGGCGACGAATAATTTCCTCGTGCTCAGGATACTTTTCTAATAATTCATCTCGAGTATAAAGTATGAAGTCTTCGTATTCAAAACCAGGAGTAACGCTGCAACTCACAATCGCAAAGTCTTCTTCGTTGTCCGATTCAATGGTAGATCCAAAGACGACTCCAGCAGGAACTGTAAATTGGAGCTTTTGTCCGTTTCCAGGCCCAATTTCAACAGCTTCGTATGTACCATCTGGATGAATCATATGCACGGTAAGCGCATGACCGAAGTGATAGTACCAAATCTCATCAGAAGAAAGTAAATGGAAATGAGATGGGTTTTGATTCGTTAATAAAAACAGAATGGAGGTGGAGAGTGCACGGATGCGTTTATCTGGTAATTCTACCGTTTCAATCGCTTTATAAGTCTGACGGAAATAACCACCTTCCACATGTGGTTCTAAGTCTAATTCTTTAATCCATTCTTCTTTCGTTTTCATAGGAGACCTCCAAGCATTATTTTCTATTATTATAGCGCAACTTTTTCTACTTGTGAATTGTTGATAGAACAGTAATTATGCTATACTAGTACTATTGGAATAGAAAGGAGAAGAGTCATGAAAGATAATATTGCTTTAATTGTTTCGAATAAAGATGTTAAGAAAATTAGAGAGCTTTTTAATGAGAATTATCCGATTGATATCGCCTTGGCGTTAGAAGAAGTCGATGATGATGTTTTAAAGAATTTCATGTTCTCTATCTCAAATACTAGATTAGCTTCGATTTTAGAAGTTGCTGAACCTGAATTCCAATTACGAATGCTTGAGAAACTCCCATTTAGACGGGTAGCTTTATTATTCCAACAAATGTCAAACGATGATGTCGTGGATATTCTAGGAAATTTACCAGTTGGAATCCGTAAACGTTACATCAAAATGATGAAACAAAGTTCTCAAGATGATATTCAAACGATGTTAAATTACGCTCCGGATACTGCCGGAGGGATTATGACCACTGAGTACATTACGGTAAAAGAACACTTAACCGTTGAAGAAACATTATCTAAATTAAGAGAGATTTCTCCGAACTCAGAGGTTATTAACATTATTTTTGTGACGAGTTTACAACGTAAATTAATTGGTTGGATTGATATTCGCGATTTATTTACGCACGATTTAGACGAGAGTTTACATGACGTGATGCATACGAATATCATCTCTGTTTTACCAGAAGAAGACCAAGAAGAAGTGGCTCGTATTTCAACGAAGTACGACTTATCTGTTGTACCTGTAGTCAATAAGCAAAATGTGTTACTTGGGATCATCACAATCGATGATATCGTTCACGTCTTGCAAGAAGAGCATCACGAAGATATGTTATTAATCAGCGGGGTTGAAGGAACAGAACGTATCGGTGGACCTTTCAAAGAATCGATTAAAAAACGGACACCTTGGCTCTTAATTAACTTAATAACTGCTTTTATGGCGAGTGCGGTTGTCGGTTTATTCCAAGGCACGATTGAACAAGTAGTAGTTCTCGCGGTCGCAATGCCAATTATTACCGGGATGGGTGGGAACTCAGCTTCTCAAACATTAGCGCTGGTAATTCAAGAAGTCGCGATTGGTCAATTAACGTGGGAAAAAGACAAGAAGTATGTATTAAATGAAATTTGGCTTGGATTAGTCAACGGAATTATCACAGGGATTTTTGCAGCGATTGCGCTCTACATCCCGTATCAAAACTTTTTCTTATCGATTATCGTGATTTTAGCGATGGCGATGAACTTAATGGTAGGGGCATTTTTCGGATTCTTCGTACCTTTACTTTTGAAGAAACTAAATCTAGACCCAGCCATTTCATCAACGATTTTTGTAACAACAGCTACAGACGTATTAGGATTCTTTATTTTCTTATACTTAGCTGAATTGTTCTTGCCATTATTATTGTAGTTTGATAGAATGATTTGAATTTTAATGTAGTAGTGTATTAAGGAGTTATTCATGAATTTAGAAGAAATGAAAGAAAGACAGAAGCGCATTCGAAACTTCTCGATTATTGCGCATATCGACCACGGGAAGTCAACGTTGGCCGACCGTATCCTGCAAGCGACAGATACTGTTGCTGACCGTGAAATGCAAGACCAACTATTAGACTCAATGGATCTTGAAAGAGAACGTGGGATTACGATTAAATTAAATGCCGTCGAATTAACATATGATGCAAAAGACGGTACAGAGTATATTTTCCACTTAATCGACACTCCAGGGCACGTAGACTTCTCTTATGAGGTATCACGAAGCTTAGCGGCCTGTGAAGGTGCGATTCTTGTAGTGGATGCGGCTCAAGGGATTGAAGCACAAACATTAGCAAATGTGTATTTAGCCATCGATAATGACTTAGAAATCTTACCAGTTATCAATAAGATTGACCTTCCTGCAGCAGATCCTGAACGTGTACGTACGGAAATAGAAGATGTCATTGGAATCGATGCCAGTGAAGCCGTTCTTGCTAGTGCGAAAGTTGGCATCGGTATTCCAGAAATCTTAGAACAAATCGTAGAAAAGGTTCCTGCACCAACTGGAGACTTAGAAGCACCATTACAAGCGTTAATTTTTGATTCAGTCTATGATGCGTATCGTGGGGTTGTCTTAAATGTCCGTATTCAAAACGGAATTGTAAAACCTGGTGATAAGATTCAATTAATGAGTAATGGAAAGACTTTTGATGTAGTGGATGTTGGTATTTTCTCCCCAAAACCAATCAGCCGTGATTACTTAATGGTTGGGGATGTTGGTTATATTACCGCTTCGATTAAAACTATCCAAGATACTCGTGTAGGGGATACTGTTACTTTAGCGAATAACCCTGCAGCTGAACCGTTAGACGGATATCGTAAAATGAATCCGATGGTATACTGTGGTTTATATCCAATCGATTCATCGAAATATAATGACTTACGTGATGCATTAGAAAAATTACAGTTAAACGATGCTGCGCTTCAATTTGAAGCAGAAACTTCTCAAGCGCTTGGCTTCGGTTTCCGTTGTGGTTTCTTAGGATTACTCCATATGGACGTTATCCAAGAACGTTTAGAGCGTGAATTCGATTTAGACTTGATTACAACAGCTCCGTCTGTAATTTATCATGTACAAAAGACTGACGGTACAGAAGTGGTGGTATCTAACCCTGCAGAAATGCCAGACCAATCAAGCGTACAATCTATTGAAGAACCATACGTAAAAGCTTCTATCATGGTTCCAAATGAGTACGTAGGTAGCGTGATGGACATTTGCCAACGTAAACGTGGAACTTTTGTCACAATGGATTACTTAGATGAGTACCGAGTAAACGTGATTTATGAGATGCCACTTTCAGAAATCATCTTCGATTTCTTTGATTCATTAAAATCAAGTACGAAAGGGTATGCGTCTCTTGATTACGATTTAATCGGATACCGTGCAAGCAACCTTGTGAAGATGGATATCATGTTAAATGGTGAAGTAGTCGATGCCTTAAGTATTATTGTGCATAAGGAATTTGCTTATAATCGTGGTAAGGCAATTACAGAGAAGCTTAGAAAACTTATTCCTCGTCAACAATTCGAAGTTCCAATTCAAGCAGCGATTGGGAATAAGATTTTATCTCGTACAAACATTAAAGCGTTGCGTAAAAACGTACTTGCAAAATGTTACGGTGGGGATATTTCTCGTAAACGTAAACTGTTAGAGAAACAAAAAGAAGGGAAGAAACGTATGAAGCAAGTGGGTTCTGTTGAAGTTCCACAAGAAGCCTTCATGTCCGTTCTAAACCTAAACGAAGAAGAAAAATAATTGATAGTAAAAGAGCGTTTCTTGCGCTCTTTTATTTTGAATGAAAGGGGATAGTAATGGAAAAAGTAAACAAACACTTTTATAGACAAATGCTTGCGATTGCAATTCCGGTATCACTTCAAAGTTTATTAACGTCATTTTTGAATACATTAGATACAATTATGATTTCCTCTCTTGGGGATGCTAGTATCGCGGGTGTTGGGCTTGCAAACCAAGTATTTTTCTTATTTACATTAATTTGCTTTGGGATTCATACAGGTTCGGCAGTGCTGTTTTCGCAATATTGGGGAATCAGGAATACGCATAAAGTTCAAGAAGTGAACCAAATGTCACTAATCTTATCAACGGTTGTCAGTGTGGTATTTATGCTTCTTGGAGTACTGTTCCCGTATGAAATCTTAACTATTTTTACAAAAGATCCACTGGTGATTCAAGCTGGAGGGGATTACTTACGGGTGGCCGCTTTAAGTTATGTATTTACAGCTTGGAGTTTTGCGATGACAAATGCACTTCGGACAACTGGCAGTCCTAAAGTACCTTTGATTGCTACAATTTGTAGCTTTATTACAAATGCATTCTTTAACTACGTCTTTATTTTCGGAAAATTTGGTGCACCAGCTCTTGGAGTTGTTGGAGCAGCTGTAGCTACATTAATCGCTCGTGTCGTTGAAGTTGGTGTTCTATTTGGTGTGGTATTTTCATACAATGGACCAATCCGACTACCAATTGGTCGCTATTGGCATCATATTTCTAAGGGATTATGGATGAATTATTGGATTACAACGTATCCCGTTATTATTAATGAAACGTTCTGGGCTCTAGGACAAGTATTCTACAATGCAGCTTATGCTATGGTTGGAACTCAAGCCACAGCAGCGATTCAAGTAGCCGTTGCCGTTCAAAATCTCTCATTCATTTTAGTGAGAGGTATTGGAAGTAGTTGTAGTATTATGCTTGGAAATAGAGTCGGACGAAATGAAGTTGAACAAGCGCAAAAAGAGGCAAAACGCTTTGTTACAATTTCACTTGTTGTTGGAGTGGTCATTGGTGGTATCCAAAGCTTAACACCACATTGGACATTATTGATGTTTGCGCATCTTAGTCCTGAAGTATTCCTCATCGGACAACAATTACTCCAAATTATGGGTGTGATTTTCGTATTTAAAACTTTAAATTCGATTATCTTAGTGGGAATTCTTCGTGGCGGAGGAGACACGCAATATGGTATGAAACTAGAAATGGCTTGCGTATGGCTCATTGGAGTCCCTTTAGCCTTACTTGCTGCTGCAGTATGGCACTTCCCAGTACAATTAGTGGTTATCTGCGCTGGTGTTGAAGAGCTTTGTAAAGCCTTTATTGGGTTGCGAAGAGTCTTCTCTGTCAAATGGATTCACCGATTAGTTGAAGCATAAAAAAAGAAGATCCTATCGGATCTTCTTTTTTAGTTTGGATTTGTAAAGGTAAGTAGTGGATAATAGACCCCAGTTGGATCTCCTTGTAGAATTGAAATATGTGTTTGATCTTCACGAGGGAAGACACGGCCAGAAAAGACCATTTCTCCATCGTTAATAAAGATTTCAAAGACAGAATTATCAATAAAGATACGCGCAGTAGTGTCTGCTGGAGCAATTGGTGCTGTACGAACACTACTGAATTCTGTGGCAAAATTTTCTCCTACCTTGCTTCGATCAACTACAACCTCACCATCTACAAGATTAAAGATGAGGGATAGTCCATTGCCATCTTTGTCTGAGAATAGAATGAGCTCATGTACCATTTCTCCTTCTAATTTCAGATTTAACTCGTAGCAATTCGAAGTATTTTTAATATACTTGTTAAACGGAAGGGAAGATTGACGAAGCTTTTCGATTCCTTTTACAGGAGTTTGATATAACTTGCCATCCTTAAGTGAGAGTTCCTTCACTAACGAAAAAATCCCTTGATGTTCGTAAATATCACTTGGATAAGAAACATCTGGTAATCCAAGCCAGCTAATGCAAAGCGCACGGCCGTCTGGTGCGTTAAATGCTTGAGTAGCATAAACGTCAAAACCGTAGTCTAATTGATGAAGCTCAGAAACGGGTGTGATCGTCGCATTTTCTGGGTCGAATGTTTCACCGATTTTATATAAGTTTGGATAAATATTATCGTAGTGGAATACGTCTTTATCTAATCCTTGAGGGCAGTATATCAGTACTGGTTTTTCATCTACAAAGACCAAGTTCGGACATTCCATCATATAAGCGGTATTGTCATTCTTAAAGTCTAAATCCCCAATTTCTTCCCAATTTCTATAATCGTTATTAACAGCACGGTAGAGTCGAACGAAGCCTTTTTTTTCTTGATTTTGACCACCTACAATCGCGTAATAATGATTTTTATATTGGAAAATTTGTGGGTCTCTAAAGTGACCTGTAGCATTACTTGGTTTTGGAATCAAATCTTTTCCAAGTTTTTCAAAATGACCGTCTTTACCCATAAGTGCCCCTAATTGGTGAGGATGGCGAACCCAATTTTCATCTCTCACATTTCCAGTATAAAATAGAAATAATTTATCACCAAATTGCATTGCACTACCTGAATAAGCGCCATGACTATCCATAGGAGTATCTGGAAGGACTTTGACTCCAGTTTCTTTAAATGTCACAAGGTCATCGCTTTCTAGTTGTACCCATGATTTCAATCCATGAGCAGCGCCAAAAGGAAAGTTTTGGTAAAACACAATCCATTTACCGTCGAAATAAGAAAAACCATTAGGGTCATTTAGCAATCCGCTGGATGGTTCTACGTGGTATTTCGCTCTCCAAGGGGATTTTTCCATTGTAGATTTCAATTGTTCTTTCTCAGCTTGAGTCCAATCTTCATAGCGTTTGTATCTAAGTTCAGTTGTCCATTTCATGATGGATTCCTCCTCTAAAATTGTATCTTTACAGTACGTGTTTTTCCGCGTAAATGCAAGCTTTTTTGCTAAAGTGTTCTTTTTGTGATTCAATATCAGATGTAACTTGACTTATAGCGGTATAATGATAAAATTCGAAATGAAATAAATGTGCTATTATTAGTAACAATTTTTATAAAGGAGATTGTAATGGATGAATAATACGGAAATTGCAAAAAGTGTTATCGAAGCTATTGGTGGTAAAGAGAATGTAAGTAGTGTAGCGCATTGTGCAACTCGTCTTCGCATCATGGTAAAGGATAAAGAAAAAATCGATACAAATAGAGTCGAGAATATAGAGAAAGTTCAAGGAGCTTTCTTCAATGCTGGACAATTCCAAATCATTTTTGGGACAGGAACGGTTAACCGCATTTATGATGAAGTAGTATCTCTAGGATTACCAACTTCAACAACTAGCGAAATGAAAGCCGAAGCAGCAAAACAAGGGAACTGGTTCCAACGTGCTATTCGTACATTCGGGGATGTATTTGTTCCAATTATTCCAGCGATTGTTGCAACAGGTCTTTTTATGGGGCTTCGTGGATTATTAGAGGCTTTTGGTGTTGTATTACCGTCTGACTTTTTAATCTATTCTAAAATATTAACAGATACGGCCTTTATTGCGTTGCCAGCCTTAGTGGTTTGGTCTACATTTAAAGTTTTTGGCGGAAATCAAACTATCGGGATTGTACTCGGTCTGATGTTGATTTCTGGTTCTCTTCCTAACGCTTGGGAGGTTGCTCAAGGTGGGGAAATTGTTCCTATCAAATTCTTTGGTCTTGTGGATGTTGTTGGATTACAAGGGTCTGTATTACCAGCGTTTATCATCGGGGTTGTGGGTGCTAATTTTGAAAAATGGGTCAGAAAATATGTGCCAGAAGTATTGGATTTATTAGTAACGCCATTTATCACATTATTTGTAATGTCAATTTTAGGGCTATTTGTATTAGGACCAATTTTCCATCAAGTTGAAAAAGTGATTCTTTCACTTACAACAACTGTTTTGTATTTACCATTTGGTCTTGGTGGACTAATCATTGGTGGTACACATCAATTAATCGTTGTTTCTGGTGTTCACCATATCTTCAACTTGTTAGAAATCAACTTACTATCAGCAACTGGGCAAAACCCATTCAACGCGATTATTACTGCAGCTATGACGGCTCAAGGGGCTGCAGCGGTTGCGATTGGTGTTAAAACGAAGAGTCCAAAATTAAAAGCATTAACATTCCCGGCGGCTTTATCAGCTTTCCTAGGAATTACTGAACCTGTTATCTTTGGGGTGAACTTACGATTCCGTAAACCATTCGTACTTTCATTGCTAGCAGGTGCTTTAGGTGGAGCTCTTTCAGCTTTACTAGGATTAGCGGGTACAAGTAATGGGATTACAATCATTCCTGGTTCAATGCTATATGTCGGAAATGGACAATTACTACAATACTTATTCATGGTTGCAGTATCATTTGCATTAGGATTTACGTTTACTTATTTATTCGGTTACGATGATTCAATGTTAGATACTCCTGTTGAAGCAGAAGGACCTTCTTCACAAGAAACTCAAGAGGAAGAAGTAGCTGCACCAGCGACTGAACGTGCTGATGAAAAATTACGTTCACCAATCGTCGGCGAAGTTGTGGCTTTAAGTGAAGTGAACGATCCAGTATTTTCAAGCGGAGTAATGGGTCAAGGGATTGCAGTGAAACCAGCTAAAGGGGTTGTATACGCACCAGCAGATGCTGAAATCGCGATTGCATTCCCAACAGGTCATGCCTATGGATTAAAAACAGATAATGGTGCTGAAATTCTTATTCATGTCGGAATCGATACTGTTTCGTTGAATGGAGAAGGATTCGAAGCCAAAGTATCTCAAGGAGACCGTGTAAGAGCAGGAGATATCATCGGAACATTTGATTCTGAAGTGATTGCTGCAAATGGTCTAGATGACACAACAATGGTGATTATCACTAACACCATGGATTATGCAGAAGTAACTCCAATTGCTACTGGTTCTGTTACGAATAAAACTCGTGTATTAGAATTACATGTATAATTTTTTCTAGAAGACGAATTCTATTATAGGATTCGTCTTCTTTTTTTAGGTAAAAATATGATACAATAATAAAAAATAACTGAGGAGCTAAAGGCTTATGACAAACTTATATGGAAGCTTAGAAGCTGGGGGTACAAAGTTTATTTGTGCAGTAGCGGATGAAAATTTTAACACAGTAGAGGAATTGCAATTTCCAACAACAACACCTCAAGAAACTTTAAAGAAAACTGCAGATTTTTTTGCTAAATTCAAAAATCTAGCTGCAATCGGAATCGGTTCTTTTGGACCGATTGATGTGGACCCTAAATCTAAAACATATGGATATATCACTACAACACCAAAACCAAATTGGGCAAATGTGGATGTTGTAGGAGCGTTGAAGAAGAGAGTAGATGTTCCAATTTACTTTACGACAGATGTAAATAGTTCAGCATACGGAGAAGTTTACGCGCGTAACAATCGTGGAGAAAATATCGAAACGCTTGTCTATTACACAATTGGTACTGGTATTGGAGCAGGTGTGATTCAACGTGGTGAATTTATCGGAGGAACTAGCCATCCTGAAATGGGGCATGTTTATGTAAGTAAGCACCCAATTGATGTAGCAAATAACTTCGATGGCGTTTGTCCTTTCCATAAAGGATGTCTTGAAGGTTTAGCAGCTGGCCCAAGTTTAGAAGCTCGTACTGGAGTTCGTGGGGAACATATCGATATCGCTAGTGATGTTTGGGATATTCAAGCTAGTTATATTGCACAAGCAGCTCTTCAAGCAACATTAACTTTCCGTCCTGAAAAGATTGTTTTTGGTGGAGGAGTTATGGCTCAAAATCATATGTTAGAACGCGTTCATCGTATGTTTGAGGAATTACTAAACGGATATGTACCAACACCACCAGTAAAAGACTTTATTGTTACTCCAGCCGTTGATAATAATGGTTCAGCTACTTTAGGGAACTATGTTTTGGCAAAAAGCTTAGTAAAATAATTTTTCAATGTGTTGCTGATTTGCAAAATTAACAAATGAAAACTTTACCGCAAGACTTTTCATTTTCCTCATAATCTAGTACAATAGATGAGGATACACATATTGAAGGGAGAGAAAGCCAATGTCAACAGGAGCATGGATTTTAATCGTGATTCTTGCTGCAATCGCAGGTGCGATCGGTGGTTTCTTTATCGCACGTCGTACAATGATGAACTACTTTGCAGAAAACCCACCATTTGATGAAGATATGATTCGTAGTATGATGACTCAAATGGGTCAAAAACCATCTGAACAAAAAGTTCGTCAAATTGCTGCTTCAATGAAAGCACAAGCTAAAAAAAGAGCTAAAAAATAATAAAGAAAAACCATCGGAAAATTCCGATGGTTTTTTTCGTTATACCGTATACGGTATAACGTTATTTTTTTACAGGTAATTCATATACATAATTTGGATCAATTTCTTTATCGAGTTCATCGAATTTTTGAATCAGTACTTGATCGTAATTTGCGATTTCTTCTTTTGTTAGTTTTTGGTCTGCGATATAGATTGGGTCGCCAATTCGTACATGCATTTTTTTACGTTTAATAATATCCTTGAATGTTAACGGTCCTTGATACACCATTGGAACGATAGGGGCTTTTGCTAAACGAGCAATCATGACTGCTCCACCTTTCATCTCGTTTGAGTATCGTGTTCCAGTAGGGAAGATAACAAGGGCTTTTTTGTTTTCTTTAATTTGTTGAACAGGATATTTAATTGCGCTTGGTCCTGGTTTTTCACGATTTACCGGGAAAGCACCAAGTTTTTTAATAAACCAACCGAATGGTTTTGGTTTGAATAATTCTTGTTTCGCCATTAAGACAAGTGGTTGAGGATAAACAGCAATCGCCATCATCACAGGATCTAACCATGAACGGTGAGGGGCTACAAGCACATAACCTGTGTCTTTAGGTACTTTTTCTCGACCTTGGTAATCGCCAAATCCATTTAATAGAACTAGTAGTCCGCGAACTATCCAAATAGTGATTTTGTATATCATAACATTCTCCTTTATTTCATCTGTAATTGTAGTATGCGTGAATTCAACGTTTTTTGCAAGTTCAAAACACTCATGGAAACCCTCTCTTTTTTTGTTATATATGGTATAATAATGGTAAGAATTTTACGGGGGATTTCCTATGAAAGAATATAAAATCAGTTATTTTCGACTAAGTTTAGTTTTATTAGGGTATTTAATTTATAATCTTGTCTATTATATGCTTGATTATTCCGGAGGCTATGCGTTCTTTATTGTTTGGCCAGTTTTCTTTTTATCTTTGGCAATGATTATTTTAGGGAACGTTTTACTTTTTAAAGATGTTGTCAAACTGAAAGATACCTATGAAAAGAATAAAACGATTCAAATTACGTGCATGATTCAAATCATCGCAGCTTGTATTGGTTTATGTTTGCAACTGACGAATCTAACTGTTGGGAAATGGTGGCCAATTAATTATGTGGAACATTATCCGATTTTAGTTGGTACAAGCATCATTTATTCGGTTATTTTCATAATAGGCGTCTTTCAAAAAAGAGCAGTAGAACAGCAAAAAAAGGCATCCTCACTTCTCGGATTGGTATTTGGTGTTGTGGTCGTTCTCCTTTCTAACTTTCTACTATTTAACAACAGCAAAGCATCAATTTTTGATTCAAATAAACAATATGTAGAGGAGTTTAAAGATTTCGGCTTCACTGGGAAAGTAGAGGTCCGAGAAAAAACTCAATTAATTGAACCATATGTTGGTTCCCGTACTAGTTTACATTATGATGAGAGATTATCTGATGGTACTTATTTCTGGGAGTTAATTGATGTTGCAGAAGTTCGAAGCGGGACTCATGTAACCGAACTGGACGATCAGCTTGCTGAAGAAATTAGTAAGTATCTTGAGACCGATGAGGAAAAAGAGTTGTTCGATAAAGTAAAGAAACAAGAATTTCAATTTGTGCTATTCCTTTATAAGGACTTAATTAGAAAACGTAACATTGATACAGAACTAATCGATAAAGTGAATAATGCGGTTGGGTTTAAACTAGTAGAAAAATACGGTTTAAGTCTTTATCCAAAAAATCCTCCTGAATTTTATAGCTTGATTATTAAAAACGCTCTGAAAAATAGAGCAAACGGCGATAATGAAGTTGCTGGATTTTATAATATTGATATTCTAAATAAAGCGATGATTGCCAACTTTGGTTATGTGAATTACCTTGAGTTCGATCAATTTCTTAAAGATAAAAATGCGAGTCGTGTCGATTACCTTAAAAAGATACTATCTGAGATTCCATCTGGAACGCTTGAGGATGGAATCTATAAGTTCGGCGGTACCACTAAAATCGATGGTAAAGATCAGTGGGTGACGGTTACAATGGTTATTGAAAATGGAAGTAGTCATTTCGAGGAAGATCAAATGAGAAATCCGTAAAAGAAATAAGGAGGGACGTTCATGAAACGAGATACAATTAGTTTTTTCAGATTAAGTTTCGCCATTATTGGCTATTTAATCTATAATATTCTTTCCTATTTGTCTCCTTCAGGGGATGTTCCTTCTTTTGCTTGGCCTTTTCTAATTTTATCGTGGACATTTATTGCTTTCGGAAATCTCTTTTTACTGATTGACCCAATACGATTAATGGTAGTGTTTAAAGAGGATAGAAATATCAGAAATTCAAGTATTATACAGTTGGTTCTTGTAATCGTAAGTTATTTTATTCAAAGCGCTGATTTAATGAAAGGTAAATTTAAGTTAATCGATTTTATGAATCATTTTTCTGAAACACTAGCCTTAAGTTTAATTCTTACATTTATTTTTATTATTGCGGTTTATCAAAAGCTATGGCTTCATAGAGAAGATAATAATGATACAAAATACCATTTTGTATTTGGATTGCTATTAATTATTATTACGAATATTTTATTAGTTTCAACTGCATTTTCATCGATTTCAGCGCCATCACTTTTTAATTCTGGGAAAAACTATCCTCAGGAATTTAAAGATTTTGGACTGAATGGAAAGCTTAAAGTAAAAAATAAAAAACATGCATTTGAATTGCCAGGATATGAAGTGAGTTTGGAATATAGTGAACAGTTTTCCGATGGATATTCATATTCTAAAAATTATACAATTCCCGAAGAGGCTGGAGATCAATATGAATTAGCGATTCCAAATGAGAGCGTTCAAAAAATCAAAGCGCTATTAACAACTGACAAAGAACGCGAACGTCTTGATAAAGTAAAATATGAGGAATTCAACTTCTTACTCAGCCTTTATAAAGAAAAATTAAATAAATTAAAAGTGCCTTATACGATTGCTGATACCATTAATACAGCTTTTAAAGTTGAGCTGGTAAAAGAGTCTAGAGTTGATTTTTATCCAACAGACGGATATGAATTTACGGCATTTTTAATTGCTGAATCTCTTCGAAATGTCGAAAAAGGGGATCAAGACGCTGCTGGTTTTTACAATATTGATGTAAAGCAAGCTATGAAGAACGATCAAATTTACGCTAATATTGATCTCATTTTCTATTCTGTATTAACTTCTAAAGCGCAGAAAGCAGGGTTATCTAACCTTGAATACTTTAAAGAAGTACTTGAAGGATTACCAAGAGGCACCTTCTGGGATGGAGTCTATCAATTCAAGGGTAGTGCTGAGGTGAATGGAAAAACTAGAGACGTGATTAGTACTTTTGTTGTGGAAAATGGGTTAGGGTATTTTGAGGAAGATGAATTGAAATAGAAAAGGAGGTTTTTATGAATAATAAAAAGATTCAGTATATTAACTTATTACTTCCAACTATTCTTTATTTTCTTCTATTTATGCTAGAAGTCATTATGGGACATGGAATTACGAAAGCATTATTTACAGTTTATTTTATTGTTTTTATCCTTTTGTTTTTTGTAATTCTATTTGCAGTATTACGTGAACTCTATATTATTAACTTTGTGGTTGCAAAAGACAATGCTAAAGTCCGATTTCCAGGAACCATGGCGTTTGTTCTATTTTTATATTTTACGTTTAATGAATTAAAATATCCTTCTACGGTGATTATGCCATTTGAGTCCATTGTTACCACAAAAAACGGAGCTGTATTAACGTTTGTACTATTATTCGTATTTAATCTTTTGTGTTTAATGGTGTACGGATTTGCTGAAGGAAAACAAAAGCTTGTAAAAGCGCCACTTCTTTATATTATCGTTACGATTTACGCGATAATGGCATTAGCAATCAATAATCAAAAAGTAGAACAAAACAAGTCAGACGATATCACTGTAAAAATAGAGGAGTACTTTAAAGAGCACGGATTCAACGCTACTGTGAAAATAATACCGCCAGTGAATAATGATATGGTGAATATCAAATTTACTGAAAAACTGAGTTCAGGAAGTAAAGTCACATTCCAAAACAATATGTTCTTAGAAAAAGGGACTAGCATTCGTGATATGCAGGAGACGGTGAATACGTCTAATGTTTCAACAGAGGAAGCAAAGGTTCTTAAACTTCTATTCAATCAAAACTTTACATTTCTTAGAGGTGCATTTCTATTCAATTCTGATCTAGAATCTTCCGTTGATAAAGTGAAAAGAGTACTGGATGATAAAATCGAGGATATAGAAATTACAAATGTTAAAATAGATGTGAATCCTTTAATCTCAGGAGAAGAACGATTAAAAAGATTAGCTCATATTGCAGCGAATCATTTGAAAGATAACTCGGTAACTGAAGCTATTTACAATTTAAGACTAGAAGAACTCCTTTCAAGTGAAACTGAGGTCATTACTGGTTATTTACGAGTGGATTACCGCGAGGCTTCTTCACTAGAGGAACTTCTATCGTTTGTCTCTCAAAAATTTAATAGCTTAAGTAAGGACGAGCTTCCTGATGGGCTCTATTTATTCGATGCCTATGTATTAGTTCCGGAAAAAGATAACATCAAAAACGATCAACAGTATCTTGCTGTTAAAGTGAAAGATGGAACGGTTACTGTTTATTGGCAAAATCGATAATACAATACAGTGAAGTAATAACGGAAGAGTATTTCAGGAACGTTAATACTGAATATTTACCTTAATTGAGTTATATTTATATGTTTTAATAAAAATATCTTGGAAATTCTATTGTTTCATGATGAAAACAATAGAATTTTCTTGCATTTTAAATAACTTTCATGTACAATCATTGATGGTGTAAAAACCAAAAAAATTCACACCTAATTGGATGTTAAGATTGGTGCTTCTTTTAGAAGAGGTCTTATCGCTGAAAATTGGGGAGGAAAATATAAACCAAATTGGAGGAAAACAAAAATGGCAGTTATTTCAATGAAACAATTGTTAGAAGCTGGTGTACATTTCGGTCACCAAACACGTCGCTGGAACCCTAAGATGAAGAGATACATCTTCACAGAAAGAAATGGTATCTATATCATCGACCTACAAAAAACTGTTAAATTAGTGGACGATGCATACAACTATATGCATGAAGTTGCTGAAAACGGTGGTATTGCATTATTCGTTGGTACTAAAAAACAAGCACAAGATGCTGTTAAAGACGAAGCAATCCGTTCAGGTCAATACTACGTTAACCATCGTTGGTTAGGTGGTACTTTAACTAACTGGGATACAATCCAAACACGTATCAAACGTTTGAAAAAAATCAAAGAAATGCAAGAAGACGGCACTTTCGAAGTATTACCTAAAAAAGAAGTTGGTATTCTATTAAAAGAATTAGAAAAACTTGAAAAATACTTAGGTGGTATTAAAGATATGCCACGCATTCCTGATGTAATGTTTATCGTTGACCCTCGTAAAGAACGTATTGCAGTTCAAGAAGCTCACAAATTAAACATTCCAATCGTTGCTATGGTTGACACAAACTGTGACCCAGATGAAATCGATGTTGTTATTCCATCAAATGATGATGCTATCCGCGCGGTTAAATTAATCGTTGCTAAAATGGCCGATGCATTCATCGAAGGTAACCAAGGTGAAGACGTAGCAGTAGACGTTGAAGACTTAGATAAAGATACTTCATTAGAAGATATCGAAAAATTAGTTGAAGGCGACAACGCTGAATAATCACTAACTGTTAAGCTGTTTGAATCAGAAAGAGGCGAAATAGACTTTTCAATTCAAACAGCTTTTTTTAAAAAGTTTGAAAAAATTTAAAAGCAAATTATAGGAGGAATTGAGAATGGCTCAAGTTACAGCTCAATTAGTAAAACAATTACGCGACATGACTGGCGTAGGTATGATGGATGCTAAAAAAGCATTAGTTCAAGTTGAAGGAGATATCGACAAAGCGGTTGACTACTTACGTGAAGCTGGTTTAGCAAAAGCTGCTAAGAAAGCAGACCGTATCGCTGCAGAAGGTATCACTAATGTATTAGTTGAAGGAAACCGCGCAGTTATCTTAGAAGTAAATGCTGAAACTGACTTCGTTGCTAAAAACGACAAATTCCAAGCATTAGTTAAAGAAATCTCAGAAGCAATCTTAAAAGCAAACCCATCAACATTAGAAGAAGCACTTGAAGTTGAAACTCCAAACGGTAAAGTTTCTGACGTTATTGCAGAAGCAACTACAGTTATCGGTGAAAAAATCACTTTACGTCGTTTCGAAATCGTTGAAAAATCTGATGCAGATGCTTTCGGTGCATACTTACACATGGGTGGACGTATCGGTGTGTTAACTGTTGTTGAAGGTTCTACAGACGATTCAGCAGCTAAAGATGTTTCAATGCACATCGCTGCAATCAACCCTAAATATATTGACCGTTCACAAGTTTCTGAAGAAGAATTAGAACATGAAAAGAAAGTTCTTACTGAGCAAGCATTAAACGAAGGTAAACCAGCTAACATCGTAGAAAAAATGATCGCTGGACGTTTAAACAAATTCTTAGCTGAAATTAGCTTAAACGACCAACCATTCGTTAAAGATCCAGATCAAACTGTATCTAAATTCGTTGCTTCTAAAGGCGGAAAAGTTAAATTATTCCACCGTTACGAAGTTGGTGAAGGTTTAGAAAAACGTGTTGATAACTTTGTTGAAGAAGTTATGGGACAAGTTAAAAAATAATCACTGTTCATTTGAGGGAATATGGTAGATAGCTACCCGCTATTCCCTTTTTTTATAAAGATTAAGGAGATAAAGCAATGGTTGAACCAAAATACAAACGTGTTGTTTTAAAATTAAGTGGTGAGGCATTAGCAGGCAAAGCAGGCTTCGGTATTAACCCACCAACGATTAAAGAAGTTGTTAAAGAGTTAAAAGAGGTTCATGATCTTGGTGTTGAGATTGCAATTGTTGTCGGTGGTGGTAACATTTGGCGTGGAGTTACTGGTGAAGAAGTTGGTATGGAACGCGCTCAAGCAGACTACATGGGAATGTTAGCAACTGTTATGAATGCATTAGCACTTCAAGACGCTTTAGAAAACGTAGGAGTTCCAACTCGTGTTCAAACTTCTATTGATATGCGTCAAATCGCTGAACCTTATATCCGTCGTAGAGCGGTCCGTCACTTAGAAAAAGAACGTGTTGTGATCTTTGCGGGTGGTACAGGGAACCCTTACTTCTCAACAGATACAGCCGCTGCTTTACGTGCTGCTGAAATCGAAGCAGACGCAATCTTAATGGCGAAAAATAACGTGGATGGCGTTTATAGTGCCGACCCACGTGTAGACGTGAATGCGAAGAAATATAATGAATTAACACACTTAGATGTTATCCAAAAAGGCTTGAAGGTTATGGATACAACAGCAAGCTCACTATCTATGGATAATGATATTCCATTAGTTGTGTTTAATTTAAACGAACCAGGAAATATTAGACGCGTTGTATTAGGGGAGAACATTGGTACAACAGTTAGGGGGAAATAGGTAATGTCAACTAGCGAAATTTTAGCTCATACGAAAGAACGTATGAAAAAATCTGAAGAGGCGCTTCAACGTGAATTAGGATCAATCCGTGCTGGACGTGCGAACGCAAGTCTTTTAGACCGTCTAGAAGTGGAATACTACGGAGCATTAACTCCAGTAAACCAATTAGCTTCAATTACAGTTCCAGAAGCACGTATGCTTTTAATTACACCTTATGACAAATCTTCATTAAACGACATTGAACGTGCGATTTTAATGAGCGATATCGGAATCACTCCAACAAGTGATGGTTCTGTTATTCGTTTAATTATCCCACAATTAACAGAAGAACGTCGTAAAGAATTAGCTAAACAAGTAGGTAAAGAAGCTGAGAGTGCAAAAGTAAGCGTACGTAATATTCGTCGTGATGCAATTGACCAAGCGAAAAAAGCTGAAAAAGCTAAAGAAATTACTGAAGATGAATTACACACACTTGAAAAAGACATCCAAAAAGTTACGGATGACAGTGTTAAAAACATCGACAAATTAGCAGCAAACAAAGAAAAAGAACTTTTAGAAGTTTAATTTGAATAGAAAAGGGGCTCTTGCCTCTTTTTTATTTATTAGGGAGGAACAAAATGACCCAAAAACAATGGAAAATGATTAGTACCATTATTTCAATTATAATTGTGGTTGTATTTGCTCTTTACAAGGCTTTTGGAGAGCAAAAGGCAACGAATAAATCAAATACGCATTCTTCATCGAAAACGTCTCAAAATGCTTCTAATTCTTCATTTACGGGAACGAATTTTGATTACTTTGAGAGCATGAAAAAATATCCTTTTAAATATGTATACGGAGCAGACGGAGATACATTCCACCTCAGTTATGAAGGGAAAGAATTTAAAGTGCGTCTACTCATTGTAGATGCTCCCGAAACAGCAAAAGAGGGTAAAGAAGCTCAACCTTTTGCAGATGAAGCGAAGAAACGTACTGAGGAACTATTAACAAACGCTAAGAAAATCGAAGGAAGTTTCGATGTTGGTGACCATGCGGATAAGTATGATCGTGCATTAATGTATGTGTATGTCGATGGAAAATTACTTCAAGATATTTTAATTGAAGAGGGGCTTGCCAGAGTTGGGTATGCCTACGAACCAAACACGAGCCTGTTAAAACAATTCCAAGAAATTGAAAAGAAAGCAAAAAAACGTAAGAAAAATATTTGGGAAAAAGACGGTTACGTGACTAACAAAGGCTTTGATACCAGCGTTTATAAGTAATCTGCCTAAACTATATATTGTGTTTTAAAATGAAAATGCATTTTCATAAGAACTATATATTGTATTTTGATTCAAAATGATGTATGATATCTTCTGTCAGAAAAAAATAAAAAGGGGAGAAGTAATATGTCAAATCGCAATATTATTCTTTATTCAAAACCAAATTGCATGCAATGCAATTTTACAAAACAATTTTTCGAAAATAACAACGTGGAATTCACAGTAAAAGATGTTTTCGAGTCAGAAGAAGCTTTAGCAGAAGTGAAGGAATTAGGCTTCCAATCATTACCTGTTATCGTAGCTGATGGCGTAGAACCATTCTTCGGATTCCGTCCTGATCTTTTAGAAAAATTAGTGGGATAATTTTAACTATAAAAGAAATGTACACTTTTAGTAGGAAACTGCTAAAAGTGTTTTTTTATTTCAATTTTTAAAGCGCTTTTTCCAGATTTCATGATATACTAAAGAAGACTTAAAAAGGAGGACGCATCAATGGGATTTAATGCCGTTATTTCAAAGAAATCCGTTAATAAATCAAAGAAAATTGCCGAACGTTTTGCGCAGTGGCTTAAACAAGACGAAGCACATCAGGTTTACTACATTGTTCCTGATCACATTAAGTTTACTGCCGAAATGGAAATGATTCGAAAAGTCGGAGAATTATTAACGGATTCCCCGTCTCGTAGCTACGCTTCAACAAGACTACAAGTATACAGTTTCAAACGTTTATTATGGTATTTACTCAGAAATGAAGCTATTACTGAGAAAACATCGATTTCAAAAGTAGGAATTACCATGCTTTTGAAATCAATTCTAGAGGAACATTCAGAGGAGCTTGTTCTCTTTAAAAACGAAGCTCGTCATAAAGGTTTTCTTGAACAATTAAGCAAGGTAATGAATGAATTTCAATCTGGAGGAATTGAAGTTGAGGATTTCTCTAGCTTTTTTGAAGCGTCCACTCCTTCAGAAAACGAGCAACGATTAAAAGAATTTGGGATTATTTATCGTTACTATATAGAAGCACTAAAAGAAGATTTCGTTCATCAAGAAGAAAGCTATGCGCAATTATGCAGCGTAATTGCTACTAAGGATTTGTCCAATACCTCTATTGCAATCGATGAAATGGTGACATTAACGAAGCCTGAAATGGAAGTGATTGAAGCCTTAGTAGGAAGTGGGGCAACCGTTGAATTTCATGCAACATTAACGACATATGGAGTCCATACCGCTAAAAACGAAGCAGGGGATTCTTTATTTACTTCAAACAGACTCCTCTTAGAAAGACTCTCAAGATGGGTGAATAGAGGAGAGGACTTAGCACGCATCATTGAATGGGAAGACTGTGATTCGCTTTTTGATGAAGAATTTAAAGAGGTTGAAAAATTCTGGCTTCAAACGAATGGTGGACTTCCAAAAGTGAAGACACCAGCCAAAGATAAGCTCCCATTGCAAAAAATCACTTTTACTAAGTACACAGATGAAAGAGAAGAGTATCAAGAGACATTTGCCCAAATTAAGAGAATGGTCCAAGAGGGCAAAGTTCGTTACAAAGATATCCAAATTTTGGGACGTAATCTAGAAGAAAATCATTTATTCATAGAATCTCTTTTGAAACAATACGATATTCCTGGTTTTATCGATTTATCAGACTCAATGGAGCATCATCCAATTATTCAAGTTCTGGACGCACTCTATGCAATTTGGCAATATGATTGGCGTTATGCCGATATTATGAGTTTGCTTCGTAGCGAATATGTCTTGTGGCATAAGGATGAAGAAACGCCTCTTAAGGACCAATTACAAGCCTTTAGACAACAATTAGATGAAACCGAAACAGTTATTCTTGTTAATGGTTACGAAGGCTATCAATGGACGAATGGAAAATCTTGGGTCTATGTGGAAGACTCTATTGATGAAGATTCTACAGTTGAGGTGACGGATAAAAATACACAAATTCTTTTAAAGGCGCAAGAACGTAGAGATGAATTAACAAGTGTATTACTACCTGCATTCAAGAAACTAGAAAAAGCAGCTACAACGACTGAAGCAGTTACTGTACTGTATCAATTATTGATGACTCTAGGATTAGATCAATCGGTCATTTACTGGAGAGATGTTGCTGCTGAAGAAGGAGACGTCGAAACAGCAAGACGTCAAGAGCAAGTGTGGTCTGAATTTATCCGTTTGTTAGATGAATATATCTATATTTTTGGAGAAAAATCCTTTGATTGGGAAACCTTTATGATGTTACTTCATACAGGATTTGAACAAACTCACTATAATTTAGCACCATCTACATTAGATGAATTAACGATTACTGGAATGGATTCTGTTCGTTATTCACCTAAGAAAATTACTTTTGCAGTGGGACTTACGCAAGGGGTAATGCCACGTAATATTGATGAAACGGGACTACTAACGGACGATGAACGTGAACTATTCTCAAACCAACTTGATAGTGGACGTTTCTTAGCGCCTACAACAGGCCAATTACAATCCGTTGAACCATTCGTGTTCTATCAGTTACTCATGAGCGCAACAGAGCATCTTTATCTATCATGTGCGGTTTCTAAAGATGGTAAGGAACAACTCGTTTCGAATTTTGTTCAACGATTGCTAAAACAGTTTGAAATTGAAGAAATCGATGGGTCACTAAACCGACAAAACCGTCTAGAACAAGGAGATTTCGTAGTTCCGTTTGAACTCTTTACAACGCTTCTATTGAAGATGAGAGAAAACAAGTTCAAAGAAAAAGACGAGATTGATTTCTTATGGAAATTAATTCCGCATTTACTAAAAAATGACGCTACATTCAGCTCTAACTATCATGCGTTACTGGCATCTGTCTTTAGATTAAATGTAGCAAGTAAATTGCCACTTTCTCTCGCGCAAGAGCTTTATGGAAATCAATTGAATTTATCAACGTCTCAAATTGAAACTTACTATAAGGATCCATTTAGTCATTTCTTACAATACGGATTAAGACTAAAAGAACGTCAAGAATTCGAGCTATCACCAGCAAATACTGGGGAATACTTCCATGAATTCTTCGATCAATTTATTAAAGAATTGAATGCTCTTGGATTATCTTTAAGAGACTTAACGTTAGAGCAAAAGTTGGCTATTGAAAAAGACATCTTCAATCGAATGAAAGATAATCCGAAATTTGCGATTTTAGGCTCTTCTAGACGTTTAAACTTCGTCCAAGGATTGTTGCACCAAACTCTAATGCAAACGACGAATGCGCTCCAAAAACAAGCCTTAGCGCTTGAGACAAAACCGTGGATGACCGAAGTGGTATTCGGGACTTCTGGTAACTATCCAATTCATATCCCAATTGGTAAAAATCAATCAATTCATCTGCGTGGGAAGATTGACCGTATTGACTTACTACAGTCAGATAACGGAATTTATAACGGGATTATTGACTATAAATCTTCTGAACAAAGATTCGAAATTGCAAAACTCATTGCTGGGGTTCAAATCCAACTATTAACGTATTTGAAAGTATCTGAAGAAATTATTCGCAATGAAAAAGGCGTAATTCCAACGCCACTCGAGGCAAGCTATATCCATGTGCATAATCCAAAATTCAGCATTAAAGCAGTGCCAACGGAAGATAAGTTTATGCAAGAATGGACAAAAGCCTTTAAACATCGTGGTTTAGTAAACTCTGATGAGATTGCTAGACTTAATCCGGAACTTATTGAGACGAGTACATCGAACGTCTTGAATGTTGCCCTGAAAAAAGATGGTGGTATCAGTGCTACTTATAGAAATGGCGTTTATACAACTGAAGAATTGAAGTTATTCAAAGATTTCGTATGGGAAAAGATTCAAGAAGCGGGTAGAGGCATCTTGTCTGGAGATATTACACTAGCTCCATACGAGGACTTTAAACAATATGCAGATTCTGTATCCGGTAAATTTAGTAGTATTGCCCAGTTCGATGCAACAAACCCAGAAAACAGATATCGTACTCTTCCTAAATTTGAAAAAGAAGAAGGGATTGCATTTATTCAAGAGGAATTACAAGAGAAGAAAGGAGAGACAGAAGAATGATTCCAGATAAACCAAAAGGATTACAAGCAACACCTGATCAATGGAAGGCAATAGCTACTCGTGGAAACAATCTTCTTGTTTCTGCCTCAGCTGGTTCAGGGAAAACAAAAGTTCTTGTAGAACGTATTTTGATGCATATTCAAGAGGGGATCGACATTAATGAATTGCTAGTTGTGACCTTTACAGAACTTGCAGCAAAGGAAATGAAGGAGCGCCTTCGTTCTAAATTAGAAGAAGCGATTGAAAAATCAACGGATGAAGTCCTTCAGCAGCGTTTTGCGAAGCAATTACAACTCATTCCATCTGCTATGATTTCAACAATCCATAGTTTCTGTATGAAAGTGATTCGTCGTTATTTCTACTTAGCGGGTATTGATCCAGTATTTACGATGATGGATGAAATCGAAGGTCAACTATTGCAAGAAAAAGTCTGGAGAACTCTTGAGGAAGAACTTCTTGAACATCCTGAATTTGAAGAAGTATTTGCAACGTTCTCAAACGACCGTTCAGATGATGGCATTACGAATACTGTCTATCGCCTATATCAATATTCACGTTCTAAAAGAGAACCTAAAACATGGTTATCCAATTTAACAGAGAATTATGCAGTTGGAAGTGATTATGCTTCAACACCTTTCGTTAAAACGTACGTAAAACCAGCATTAATTGAAGAGTTAAGTTACCTTGTTACTCAATATGATCAACTTCTTAAAGATATCGAACTTCTTGGAGCTCCGAAGCATCAAGCAGTTTTAGAAGATGATTTAGACTTCGTAAAAACGATTTTGGTACATATCCAAGAGGAGTCTTACGTTTTTGCTTATCAAGCATTTGAAGACAGAAAATTCAAGAACTGGTCTACAGCTAAAGTGGATGATGCTGTTAAAGAAAGCTTAGATGAGATTAAAGCAATTCGTGAAGGGTTGAAAAAAGACTTACAAAAAATCAAAGAAGATTACTTTGCAATTTCTCCAGAAGTTCAGCTGCAGCAAATGACGAAAGTAAATCGAATTCTTTCGAAACTTTCAGATATCGCAGTGATGTTTTATGACCGTTTCCAAGATGAAAAACATCAGTTAAATAAGCTTGATTTCTCAGACTTAGAACATGATACTCTGAGAATTTTGACAAAATTAGATTCAAATGGTCAAAAAATTGCTTCAGAATACTATCAAAATCACTTTAAAGAAGTAATGGTGGATGAATATCAAGACGTTAACCGTGTCCAAGAAGCGATTTTAGAGCTCGTAAGTAAGCCTGATAACCGTTTTATGGTAGGCGACGTGAAACAATCTATCTACGGCTTCCGTCTTGCAGATCCGTCTCTATTCCGTGAAAAATACGAAGCGTATGCCGAAGGAAAGAGTGGAGAGAGAATTGTTCTAGCAGAGAATTTCCGTTCTAGAGATGAGGTTCTTTCCTTTACAAATAAAGTTTTCCAACAAATTATGAATAAAGATTTGGGGCAAGTGGAATATGACGATGTCGCTGCGCTTAAAACAGGAAATCGCTCTTATTCACAAGATGATGACAAATCCAGTGAAATTATTCTTATTGAGGATGTTGATTTAAAAGAAGACTCTGAAGACATTGAAGATGCTGAAGGATTCGAAAAGGTAGAAAATGAGATTCATTATGTAGCGCAACGCATTCAAGAGATGATAAAGACACCTTTTGAAGTGATGAATGATAAAGCAGATGCAAAACGTCCAGTAACTTATGGAGACTTTGCTATTCTTTCATCAACAAAGAGTAACAATGATAAGATTGAATCAATTTTTGCTGCTTACGGAATTCCAGTAAACGTTCAAAAGGCGCAATCGTACTTTAAACGTACAGAGATTACCACAATGGTTTCTTTACTAAAAGTGATTGATAATCCACTACAAGATATTCCGCTAGTAGCTGTATTGCGCTCAGGACTTGTGGGATTAGACGAGATTGCATTGGCACACATTCGCAAGTCATCGAAAAATACAAGTTACTACGAAGCAGTTTGCCAGTTTGTTTCAAATTTTGAGCTTCAAGAAGTCGATTATTACGATTCTAAGCAACAATTAGCGCTTAAAGAGCTTCTAAAAGGCTTTTTAACACTATTAAATAAATGGAGAGACAGTGCGAATAACGAATCGATTGCTCAGTTAATCTGGGAAATTTATATGGATACGCATTACTTAGAATATGTGCATGGACAATCTAATGGTGCGCAAAGAGCGGTAAACTTGCATGCTTTATATGAACATGCGCATCAATATGAATCAAGTAGTTTTAAAGGTGTTCGTAACTTTATCCGCTTTATTGAAGCTCTTCAAAAGAAAGAAAAAGACTTAGATGAAGCGCCGATTTCAACAGATTCAAACGCTGTTCAAGTGATGACGATTCACGCAAGTAAAGGGTTAGAATTCCCAGTCGTATTCTTAATTGATACAAACCGTAAATTCAATATGCAAGACTTAAAAGCATCTATTATGTGTTCTGATGAGATTGGTGTAGGTACGAATTACTTTGACTTAAATACTCGTATTACGTATCCAACTGTACAAGCTGTAGCCACAAGAAACTTCGAGAAAAAGAAATTGTTATCCGAAGAAATGCGTAAATTGTATGTAGCAATGACGCGTGCACGTGAAAAGCTAATTATTGTAGGTACGCTTAAAAACTACGAGTCATTTAAGAAGAAATATGCCTTTTTAACAAACGAATCTAGCGAAATTCTACCATATCAAGCACGTTTCAAGAGTGGTACATTCCTTAACTGGATGCTACTGAGTGCTATTCGTGAACAATACAAGATTACTCCTGAAATTGTTGCAAAACCGGATATTGTAACTAAGAGTCAACAATATATTCACGAAATCAGTGGCAAGGAAGTCTTCCAAGAAGATTGGCACGAATATTACAGTGAAGCCGATTCTCCACGTGAATTGAAGTCTCGATTACAACAAATGCTCCAAACAATTCAGCAAGAGTATCAATTTGACGCTGAAAGTAAAACAACAAGCTATCAAAGTGTTTCTGAATTGAAACGGGTGCTTGAAGATCCAATTATCGAAGAATTAGCGCAAAATAGCTTGATAGAAGAGGGGAGAAGAGCGATTTACCTCTCTCCTACATTAGAGAAACCTCGATTTATGGAAACTGCTTCAGCATCGGTTTCTGGCGCACAAAGAGGTAGTGCTCTTCACTTGTTAATGCAGAAGGTTGACTTCACAAGTGACATTACATTAGATTCTTTAGAACAATTACTTCGAACTTTAGTGGAATCCAATGAAATTACACCAGAAGTTGCTGCAAAAGTTCCAGTGACACAAGCTTTCGAATTCTTCCAATCATCATTTGGTCAATGGATTGTGCAAAATTCACATGCATTAGTACGTGAGCAAGCATTTTCGTATGTACTAGAAGCCAGTGAATTCTTTAAATCGATTCAGACAGATGATTTAATGATGATTCACGGGATTATCGATGGATATGTTGAATTAGACAATGAAATTGTCGTGTTTGACTATAAGACGGATTATGTCGTGGATTCTACAGAAGGAATTCAAAGCATCGTACGGAAATATAAAGACCAATTAAATATATACGCCGATGCATTAAGCATTAGTTGTAACAAAAAAGTTACAAGTAAAGTTCTATGTTTATTATCCATTAATAAGAATATAGATATCGATACATTAAAAGCTATATAAATGATGATGCGCTCAGTGTTATTTATAAACGCTGGGCGTATTCATTTATGATAGAGGATATAGAAACTTTTGATACATAACTTAGTATAATATATATTATGTAAACCTATATATGTATCTGAAAAAGAATAAAGAAACATCATTGCATTTTAAAGTTCCTCAACGTATACTATTAAAGTAATTAATTAATAAGGATGGTCTCACATGCAATATAATCAAGACAGCAAGTTCTGGCATTTTGCTACATTAGTTGCTGATTTTATTTTATTAAATCTTTTATTTATCGTTCTATGTATACCTATTATAACTATTGGTCCTGCATTAGCTGCATTAATGCATACGACACTTAAGCTTTCTGAGGATGAAAATCGCACACTCGTTAAGCCGTTTTGGAATGAATTTAAACGTGATATTACTAAAAAGATGCTTCTATGGATCGTATATTTAGTTCTAATTGCTGCTATGGTTTATATGGCTCAATTTTACTGGAATTTTGCTAATAATAATGCTGATTTATTTAGAATCATTGGTTTTATGTTATTTGTGTTATCAGCGTTGATTTTAATCGTAACAATTGTAGCTTCAATTATTGGTCTTGCTATGACGACTCAGTATTTTAGTCCTATAAAACGTCTCGTTAAAAACAGTTATTTACTGATTATCGTAATGCCTGTGCAATCACTGATTATGGCTGCAGTTATTATAGCTGCAACTTTATTCGCAATTTATCAGACAGTTCCTGTATTATCATTCTTTTTAGTGATTGGCTTTGCAGCCGTTGCATATAGTTTTGCACCATTAATTCGTGAAATTTTCACAAAGGTAAAATAGATATAATTACAAACGAAAACGACCTACAGAAATGCTCTGTAAGTCGTTTTTTTGTTATTTAATAGATTTATTAACCACGTGCTAAACGTGTGCGAATCTTAGTAGATACAAACTCAATGAATAATACTAGAATGATTAATCCACATAGAATTGCCCCTACTTCATTCCATTTATAAGCACTCATGGCAAACATTAATGGTGAACCGATACCACCGGCACCAACCATCCCTAGAACCGTTGCATCTCTTAAGTTCATATCAAAACGATAAATCACTGTTGAGATAAATGAAGGGATTAACTGCGGTAAGATCCCAAAACGAATCTTTTGATATAAATTACAGCCACTAGCGTCTAATGACTCTAAAATCTTGTAATCTAAGTCTTCGATGGCTTCAATATAAAGCTTAGAAATCATCCCGATTGATGCTACAGACATCGTTAATAATCCTGTGAACGGACCTGGTCCAGTTACACGGATAAACATTAATCCGTAAATCAGAGTTGGTACCGTACGAATGGCCATGATTACTGTACGGAAGATTAATGCTACTGGCTTTGGAACGATATTCGTTGCAGATAAGAACGCAAATGGGATTGCTAAAATCGAACCAACTAATGTTCCTAGAAACGCAATACAGATTGTTTCTAATAAAAGATAAGCGACACCTTTATTAGACATATCGAATAACAAAGTTGTATCTGGTGTGAAAATCCCTTTAATAATATTTTTAGAGATTTCTGCCCCATTTTCAGGAATTTTACTTAATTCAATCGTTGTTCCAGACCAAGCAACAAGTGTTACAAGAATTAAAACAACAATTAATTTTACGATCCAAGTACGAGGGGCTTTTTGATATTGATTTAATACTGCTTCATTCATAGTTGTCCCCTCCTACGCTAATTTAGTACGTAAATAATAACTAATACTTTCGATAATAACTACAGTAAAGAATAAAATTACTAAAATCATACCGACATTGCTATATTCACGCCATCCTAAGTTTTCGTTTAAGATAATCCCGATACCACCGGCACCAACATACCCAAGAATTGAAGCGTAACGAACGTTCCCTTCAAAACAGTATAAAGAAGATGCGATGTATCCTGGTAAAATCTGAGGAATAATGGCATTAGAGAATGCTTTTCCTTTTGTTGCTCCTAGTGCTTCTGCAGCTTCGAAAGCGCCCATATCAACTGTTTCAATTTGTTCATATAGTTGTTTACCGCAATACGCAAATGTATATGTCGCAATCGCAAACGTACCAGCAATTGTACCTAAACCGAAAATATAAGTCGCAATTAAGGCTGTTACTAATGTAGGTAATGTACGTACCACACTTAAGAATAAACGGCTTAAACTAATGATAAATTTGTTTTTAACAATGTTGCTTGATGCAATAATTGCAAAAGGAATTACTAGAATCGAACCTAGTAACGATCCAAGTAATGACATCTTAATCGTATCAATTAATGGATCCCAGATAGAACTTGAGTATTCCCAATTTGGTGGGAACATTTTACCGATAATAACGAAGAATTGGCCTCCGCGAGTCATCAATGTTTTTAAGTTAAAACCAGTAATCTTACCTGCAAAGTACATTGCAATTAATAGTAAGATGGTAATAAAAATCACTTTAGAGCGTGGTTCTTTAACCGTTGTCCCGTTTTCTAATGTATATTCTTTTGGTGCGAAGAGTTCTTTAAGCTTCATGTAACTCCTCCGCCTTTCCTTTATAAATTAGATCCAAGACTTCTGGTGTAACTTCTGAACTAGGACCATCATATACGATTTCACCATCTCTAATTCCAAGGATGCGATCTGCGTATTCAAGCGCTAATTCAACGTGGTGAATATTTAAAAGGATTGAAATATTCATATCCTTGTTAATACGCTTAAAGTCTTCCATAACGCGTTTAGCTGTTACTGGGTCAAGAGCCGCAACTGGTTCGTCGGCAAGAATAATTTCTGGATTTTGAGCCAATGTACGAGCTAAGGCCACACGTTGTTGTTGTCCACCTGATAATTGATCCGCACGAATGAATGCTTTATCAACAATTCCTACCTTATCTAATGCTTCTAATGCATGTAATTTCTCTTGTTTTGTATAAATGCCGAATAATGAACGGAAGAACGGAATATCAGGAACGATTGAAGTCAATACGTTTTTAATAACGGTTGTTCTTGTTACCAAGTTAAATGATTGGAAGATCATCCCTACCTTATTTCTACGGAATTTACGTAGAGATTTCCCTTTTAATTTCGTAACATCGATACCATCAACTGTTAATTTCCCTTCGCTAATATCTAGCATTCGGTTAATCGTACGAATTAATGTTGATTTACCGGCACCAGAAAGCCCGATAATCGATACGAATTCTCCTTGTTCAATTTCTAAATTAATATTTTTAAGACCTTTAACCCCGTTTGGATAAGTCTTAGATACGTTCTCAAATTTAATCATTTTATTGCCTCTCTCTCAAAAAAGGGTCAGGAGAAATATCCTAACCCTCATTTGATATTCATTACAAATTTTATTAGTTACCTGATTTTAGTTTTTTAAGTAATTTTTGTGCTTCACGTTCTTTATCGTAGTCGCTAGCGTTAGCTTTCTTATAGCCTTTATGAGAGTAAATCTTGATAATTTCTTTACCTTCATCTGTCTTAGCGATATTCATCATTGCGTTTGCAAATGCTTCTTTAAATGCATCATCTACGATTGGAGAAGCTTTACTTACTGAAATTGTGTCATTATAAATATCTGGAGTAACACCGATAACGTTTGTTTCTTTGAAGATGTCTTCTGAACGGCCGTAATCGCTAGTCCATTTCTTAGCGTAGTCATTACGAACGTCAGCATAACCAACCATGATATCAATTTGTCCTGATGCTAAACGAGCTGCAGAACTTGCGTATGAGTCAGATTGTACAACGTTTTGTAAGTCAGAAATACCTTTACCGTATTTATCTTGTAACCATAATGTTGGGTAGATATAACCTGAAGAAGATGAAGTTCCTAATACTCCCCATTTAGCAGAGTTTAAATCGTCCCAAGTTAATTCTTGACCGCTGTTGATTTTCGCTGCTAATTCTTTCCCTTTCTCAGTAGGACCAGCAATGATTAAACCTTTATATGAAGTGGCTTGCTCTTTACCACGTTCTGTTGCTTTTCCATCATTCCAGTCTTTAGGATTAGAAGAATCTTTTAATAAGTTATCACGAGTAGCTGTTAATAATACGTCAACTTCTTTGTCGTATAAAACATAAGTACCACCAGGTAAGAAACCTACATCCGCACTACCAGATGCTAATGCTTCCCCTACTGCGTCAAAACTTGTTCCGACAGTGATGTCCACGTTTTTAACATCGTAGCCTTCTTTAGCTAACTCTTTTTTCAATAATTCTTTTAATGGTTCTGTTGTTGTAACAATTGTTTCAGGGTCACGTGAAGGAACAAAAGCAACTTTTAAAGTATCGATTGTTTTTGAACCACTTTGAGTTTGAGATGATTCAGAACCTGAATTACTTGAGCACCCCGCTAAAAGCGCCAATGATGATAAACCAATTGCTAATTTAGACCAAAAAGACTTTTTCATAAAAAAATATCCTCCTAAGATACGGTTATATAGTTAGAAATTAAGATATTCTTAACCCCTTTTATAATCTTACAAGACATACACGAAAATTACAACCCATAACAATGTAAATATGAGTATTTTCATACATTTTACATATTTCAAATACCGAAAAAACAATGTAAGCGTATGAAACACGAACTATAAAAAACGAATGTTCGGTATTTAAGACCAAAAAAAGAAACCTCCATACTGTAGGAAGGTTTCAATCTTATTATTTATTTGGAAAATGAGATCTTAAGAATTGGTTTGCAAACTTAATGTCTTCTAACCAGTTTTCTTGACCAACATACCAGAATTCACCTGTGAAACGATTTACTCCGATGGATAAGAATGTATCCACCATACGTTTAAAATCGATTTGGCCAGTACCAAATGGAATTTCACGGTAATGTCCAGGAATTGTTTCTTTTAAGTGAGCTGCAATAATATGCCCTCTTCCTAATTCGATATCTTCATAGACATTTTTTGCACCAGGTTCTAATGATGCGTTCATTAAGTTACCTGAATCTGGATATACTTGTAAGTATGGAGAATTTACTAATTCAACAAAACGCATTGATTTTTCTACAGTGTTCATAAATGGAGTTTCCATTGTTTCGAACCCAAGAAGAATTCCTTTTTGAGAAGCCATTTCAGTAGCTTTCTTAAGGTTTTGAATGAAGTAATCTAATGTTACTGCATCTCCTTCCTCGTAGTAAACATCGTATCCAGCTAATTGGATAACACGAACACCTAAATCATCTGCTAATTGAATCGCTTTTTCCATGATTTCTAGACTACGTGCACGAGTAGCTTCGTCGTGTGATCCAAATGGATATTTACGGTGGCCACTTAAGCACATTGAACGAATTGGAACACCTGTTTCAAACATATCGTTTACTAGTCGTTGGCGTTCTTCTTTTGTCCATTCTAGACGACTTAATTTTTCATCAGTTTCATCGATACTGATTTCTAAAAAGTCAAATCCAGTTGCTTTTACTGTTTCTAACTTTTCTTTAAAACTAAGTGTGTTTGGCATTGATTTTTCATACAAACCAAGTTCATAAAACTTTTTATTGTCCATAGTAAGCATTCGCTCCATGTTTTCTTAAATAGTGTTTATCTAAAATTGTTTGTGACATTGGCTTCATATTTGGGTTTAAAGCAAAGTTATGCCATGCCATGTTTGCAACGTATTCTAATACAGTAATGTTGTGAACTGCATCCATTGCGTCTTTACCCCATGCAAATGGTCCGTGGTTAAATACTAAAACTCCAGGAATTGCATTTGGATCTTTATCTTTGAAAGTCTCAACGATTACTTTACCTGTTTCTAACTCATAAGCACCTTTAATTTCAGCTTCAGTCATTTCACGAGTGCAAGGGATTGTACCGTAGAAGTAGTCCCCTTGTGTTGTACCAAATGCTGGAATTTCTTGTCCTTGTTGAGCCATTGTAGTTGCCCATAGAGAGTGCGTATGCACTACTCCATTTACATCTTTAAAATTACGGTAAATTTCTAAGTGAGTATCTAAGTCTGAAGAAGGTTTTAAGGCTCCTTCAACTTTATTTCCGTCGATATCCACAATTACGATATCATCAGCAGTTAGTTTATCATAGTCAACTCCAGAAGGTTTGATTGCAATAACCCCTGCTTCACGGTCGTACTCTGAAACGTTACCCCATGTAAAAATTACTAATCCATGTTTTGGTAACTCTAAGTTTGCTTTAAATACACGTTCTTTTAATTGTTCGTATGCCATTGTAGAATCCCTTCTTATAGGCCTAAAGCTTCAGAAATTTTTTCAGTCATTTCTTTTTCAGATAATAAGTTTTGTAAGCCCACAATTTTAGTGTTTGGTAAGTCTAAACCATCAAAAACTTCTAATAAAGCTGATGAAATAACTACTAAATCATAGTTTTTAGCTGAAGATTTTGCTTCAGAAACTGCACAGTGGTGAACTTCTAAAGGAATATTCAATTTTCTGAATACGTTTGTTAATTTCATTTTGATAATTTGGCTTGAACCCATTCCGCTTCCACATGCTGCTAATACTTTCATAATCTACATCTCCTTATATTGTTAGAGTATCGGATAGAACACTACCCGATACCCTAATTTTACTATATTCTTTTACTTATTAAAATTAGTTTTGCTTAGACTCTAAGTATGTTTCATAGTCTTCAGCAATAGTGAAGTAATGTTCTTTGTTTTTGCTGTATTGTAATTGAGGGATTACTAATAAGATTAATAATACGATACCTAAACCAATGTATTGGAAGTTTTGCATTAAGAATCCGAATCCAACCCAAACTGTATCCCAGTCAAAGTTACCATGCCATCCACCGTAAGCAGCTAAACCAAATGCACCTGCGGCAATTGCTCCACCTAATACTTGGATCACACCTGATAAGAATGTCAAGACTGAAGCAGCACGTAACCCACCTTTATGGTTAGCGTATACTGCGAATGTAGCGTTGTCGAAGAATACTGGTACGAATCCAGTGATGATTAATACTGGAGATTTGAATACGATTAATCCTAAGATTGCTACGATTTGTCCTAATACCCCGAATAAGAAACCAACTGTTACAGCGTTTGGAGAACCAAATCCGTAAACTGCAGCACAGTCAACCGCTGGCATAGAACCTGGTAATAATTTGTTAGAGATACCTTGGAACGCTTCTGATAACTCAGCAACGAATAAACGAACCCCTAATTGTAAGATTTGAACATAAACAGTGAATGTTAATGCCGTTTGTAAAATGTAGAAGAAGAAGTCATCTGATGCTTTTAATGTAGTCATTTTGAATTTAGAAGCAGCAACTGTTAATTCTTGTCCATTTACGCTTACTAAGTAGTCTTTACCTAATACTAATAAGATTGCACCGAAGAACACAATCATTAAGATTGATGTAGCAACGATTGATTCTTTGAAGATTGATAAGAAACCTGGTAATTCAAGATCTTCAATCTTCTTGTCGTTTTTACCTGAGAATTTAGGAGCTAATTTATCAACTAACCAAACCCCAAACATTTGTTGGTGACCAATTGCAAATCCGCCGCCTTCTGTTAAGTCTTGTGTAGCTTCTACTGTTAAGTTTGATGCTACTGCCCAATAAACACCTAATACAATACCTAATAAAATTACAAATTGTAATTGGTTTACGTTATCACCTAAAGCTAAAGCCATTAACCAAGTTGCTGTAGCAGATTGTTGCACCATGATGTGACCAGTGATGAATACTGTACGAACTTTAGTTAATTTACGGAAGATAACTAATACTAAGTTAGTTAAGAATGCAACTAATAATACTTGTACTGTTAAACCTGTTGCATGACCAGCTGATTTTAATGCAGCTTCTGCAGCAGCTTGACCGAAGTATGGGTCAATAACAGCAGCTTGTAATCCGAAACGATCCCCTAAAGCTGCTAAAACTGGACGGAAGTTTGAAACTAATCCACCAGCGGCTACGTTTAAGATCATGTAACCAACAACTGCTTTAATAAAACCTGCTAATGCATCGTACCATTTACGACCTAATAGTAAGTAACCAACTAAAACGATTAAACCAACAAAGTATTGTGGTTTAGTAAAAATGTTAGCATAGAAGAATTGCCAAAAACTGAATAAAAATTCCATTATTATTCACCTATTCCTTTTAAAATTTTTTCTAAGTCCTCTTTTGAGCGCGCTTCAACAAACGCATTGATAATTGATTCATCGTCTAATAACGTCACTAACTCTGATAAGTTATTTAAGTGTTTTTCATTATCAGTTGATGCTAATACGAAGAATAAACGTGGTTTGTAGTCAGCACCCGGTCCAAAGTCCACAGCTTCTTCAATGTTCATAAATGCTACAGCAGTATCATTTACCCCTTTTCCTTCTTGAGCGTGAGGGATACAGATTTCTGGAGCAATTACAATGTAAGGTCCAAATTCATGAACATTACTAATAATGTAACCTGGATATTCAGGTTCAATTATCTTTTGTTCTACTAAAGGTTGGCAAGCTACTTTAATCGCATCTTCCCATGTTAGAGAACCTTTTTGGAACGAAAAGCGTCCATTTTCGATAATCTCTTTTAACATATGTTCCTCCTTGTGTTATTAAGAAATCGTATTCATTATTACACTTTGGTAAAGCCTAGAGTGGGTTAAGCTCTAGGCTCTCCAAATTTATTTAATGACAATATTATAAGAATGATGGGAATGGTACGTCATTCTCAATTGAGAATACATCGTCAAATCCACGGTAGAAGTTAAATTCTAATTTATCTTTGTCAGTTGGGTAAGTATATTTACCACCAACTTGCCAAATGAATGGTTTGAATTTGTATTCTAGGCGATCTTTCTTGAATTTCCAGATTTCTGTAATTTCTTTTGGATCTGCTTGGAAGTTAGCCCAAATGTCATAGTGAACTGGGATAACTACTTTAGCGTTTAATGATTCAGCCATACGTAACATATCAACTGAAGTCACTTTGTCAGTGATACCACGAGGGTTTTCACCGTAAGCGCCTAAGCACACATCGATTTCATGTTCGTTACCATGTTTAGCAAACATGTTTGAGTAGTGAGAATCTCCTGCGTGATATAAGTTACCACCACTTGTTTTGAACAAGTAGTTAACAGCGATTTCGTCCATGTCTTGAGGCATTTTACCTTTAAGAATTTCACCGTCTTTAGCTGTTACTAAAGCTGTACGGTCAAACGCTTCTAAAGCAACGATTTCGATATCTTTGATTTTAACTGAGTCTCCTGGGTGTACAACAATTGTACGTTCAGCAGGAACTCCCCAACCTAACCAAGTGTTAACTACTTCTTGTGGTCCAACAAATTTTGCTTCTGGACAGTTGTTCGCAACCGCAGCAGCTGTGTTAATGTCTAAGTGGTCTGAGTGAATGTGTGTTACTACCAAAGCATCAACGTTTTTCACTTCAAATGGATCGATTACGAATGGTTGTGTACGTAAGTTTGGTTGTAAGTTTTGGCAACCACTCATACGTTGCATTTGGTGACCAGTTTTCATTTTTCCATTGCCGTGGCTACGTTTACCAGTTCCACACCATAAGTCGCATAAGATGTTTGTATTTTTTTCTGATTTTAACCAGATACCAGTACATCCTAACCACCACATAGCGAATGTTCCAGGCTTCACTTCTTCGCGTTCGATTTCTTCGTTTAACCAAGTTCCCCATTCTGGGAAAGTTGATAAAATCCAAGATTCTTTTGTTACATCTTTGATATTTGCCATTGTTTTTCCTCCTTGGGATTACCCCCAGATACGTTTGATTTCTTCTTTAAATTCACGAGCAGATTGTGCTGGATTTTCAGTAGCGTAAATTCCGCGTCCTGCGATGAATGTGTAAATTGGAATTCCTTCAAACACTTTTAATGTGTCTTTTGTTAATCCACCTGTTGCTGAAACTTTGAATCCCATGTCGATTAAACGACGGATTTTGTTTAAATCAGATTCAGTCCAAGTAGCTCCTGCAAATAAAGCGTCACGGCTTTGGTGGAAGATTGCTTGATCGATACCAGCATCTCTCCATTGTTGTGCTTGTTCAAATGTCCAATCACCATACAATTCAACTTGTAGTGATTTTACTTCTTTGTTAGCTGCTTCCATAGTTGGGATAGTTGCGCAGCAAATAACTGTCATCCAGTCAGCTCCAGCAAGTGCAACGTTTTTAGCAACAGTTGTACCAGCGTCAGCACATTTTGTATCAGCTATGATTACTTTATCAGGGAAAGCGCTGCGTAAGCATTTAATCGCTTTGTCTCCTTCGTTTAAAAGTAAAATCGTTCCTGCTTCAATAATGTCTACTTCGTTTCCAACCGCAAGAGCATCTTTTAATGCATCTTCGATACGGTTGTGGTCCAAAGCAACTTGTAAATTAGGAATTGCCATTATATCATTCTCCTTTTCTATCTTGCCTTAAACAATCATAAAATCATAACGTCTTACGAAAATAATCATTTAATAAGTTACGGTACCAATTCATGTTATTAGTATAGTATAACCAATTTTGGGTTACAACCGTTTACAAACAAGTAATCGAATAATCAGTTTTATGATTGTTTGCGTTTACTTTACGAACGTTTGGAAATAGTCAATATAGTTACTTATATAGGAAGAATTCGTGTTTTTGAGTTTTTAAATCGACTAAAATACGTGTTTTGATCATTTTAATTTGTAAAATAAAAATACCTTCTCTATCACTGAGAAGGTATTTTAGAATTATTTTTCAATGATGACTTCTTCAGAAGTATCATCTTCCGTTAATCGAACATGAATGACTTCATCTAAAGAAGTTGGTACATTCTTTCCAATGAAATCCGGACGAATTGGAAGTTCTCGATGTCCTCTATCAATTAGAATCGCTAAACTGATTCTCTTTGGTCTATCTACATCCATAATCGCATCTAAAGCAGCTCTTACAGTCCTTCCCGTAAATAATACATCATCTACAAGAATGACTTGTTTCCCTTTAATGTCAAATGGAATATTTGTTCCATTTAAAACTGGGGCGTCAGTCTCTTCACTATCATGTCTGTCGTCACGATATAATGTGATATCCACTTCACCAACTGGAACTTTTATTTTTTCAAGTGCCGAAATCTTTTCAGCAATGCGTCTCGCTAAGGTGATTCCTCTTGTTTTAATTCCAATAATCACTAAATTGGACAAATCTTTTTCTCGCTCGATAATTTCATATGAAATTCTAGTTAAAGCTCTGTTAATGGCGCCTTCGTCCATAATTCTAACTTCTTTCATTTTGGTCTCCTCTACTCTGAAAAACGTCCCTTATGCACATGGATAAATTCCTCAAATTCTTTTGGTGGGTCCACTTCGAAGTTTAACTTTTCTCCAGTAACCGGATGTGTGAAGCTAAGTGTTTTTGCATGTAAAAATTGACCAAATGGTGTCGCATGTTTCCCTTTTGGATGATACAACGGATCGTTCGCAATTGGATGTTTAATAAACTCCATATGTGCTCTAATTTGATGTGTACGACCTGTTTCTAAACGACAAGATACTAGCGAATAATCAGAGAAAGCATCTATAACTTCAAAGTGAGTGACCGCACGTTTCCCACCTTTTTCTACAACACGTTTTAAACGATTCGTTTGATGGCGTGATAACGGAGCGTCAATCACTCCTGTTTCATGTGCAAAATGACCATCTACAATCGCTATATATTCACGGTTCATCTTATTCTCGCTTATTTGCTCTGCTAACTTTTGATGAACGTCATTATTCTTCGCAATGACTAATAAACCACTTGTATCTTTATCAATGCGGTGAACAAGACCTGGGCGGTAGATTTCTTCGCTCGTGCTATCCGATAAACTATTTGAATGGTAAAGCAGTGCATTCACTAGAGTTCCACTGTAATGACCTTTTGACGGGTGAACGACCATTCCACTTGGTTTATTCACTACAATTAATGAATCATCTTCAAACACGATATCTAGCGGAATATCTTCAGGCTGAATGGTAATAGCTTCTTCCTCTTTTTGAAGAATTGTCACTACATCTCCATTTTGTGCTTTATAGTTTGATTTAACAACTTCACCATTAACAGATACAAGTCCTACTTTTAACCAACTTTGAATCGTACTTCTGCTTAATCCTAATTTATCCGTTAAGACTTTATCTAATCGTTCTGTCTTTTCTAAATCAAGTGTTAATTCCTTAAATACTGATGTCATAACGTTCTCCTATTTTGATTGTTCTTTAAAAATAACATAATAGAATAAGAAGATTACCCCAAAAGTTAAACAAATATCAGCTACATTAAAAATTGGAAAATCAATAAATTCAAATTTAAACATATCAACTACATAACCTAAACGAATGCGGTCGATAAAGTTTCCAACTGCTCCAGCTAAAATAAAAGCATATGCTGTCAATAATAATTTTGATTTTCCTTTTTCCTTAAACATTAAGTATAAAAGTGTTCCAACAGCTACTGCAGTAATTGCGTAGAAAAAAAACATCTTCCCTTCGAACATTCCCCAGGCTGCCCCGGTATTTCGAACGTATAAAAGGCTCACAATTCCATTAATAAACTGCATTCCATCATGTAAGCTAAAGTTATTTACAATCCACAATTTCACTAATTGATCTGCAATAATTAGTACAGCACTTAAAATTAAATATAAAAACATATCGACTCTCCATTTCTTTTCAATAATAGTATTGTACAAAGAAGTCAAAGGTTAGTCAACGAACTGAAAATGACGTTAAAATGAAACACTTTTTTCCACTCAAGGGGTAAAAATGGGTAAAATTTAACTGAAAATGGGGAGAAAGTCCTAAAAATCAACCAAAAGATTGAAAATTCATCAAAATACACGTATAATATCAACAAGAAAACGCATTACTGTTAAAGGAGTGTAATATGAAAAAAATCGCAGCCAAGGTATTCTTGATTAGCGCTGGTTTCTTATTTTTAGGAGCTTGTGGTAATACAAAGAAAAGTGCCGAATCTACTGTTCAAGAAGTACAAGATACCTTACCTGTTGTCGTTCAACAATTAAATGACATTCAAGCGTTAGAAAATTCGTTACAATCTGATTGGGAATCGGATATCCATGAAGATTACACGATGGCTAACTACGCTAAGAAAACGGGTAAAGTATTCACCAATATTCAAGAACGTCAGCAATTGTTGAAGTCTATGCAAAAATCGCTCAAAGTTTTATCAGATGATGCGACTAGACTAAGTAACTTGAAGGATAAAAACCTCCCTTCAGCAGAAATTCAAATTGTAGTATCAAATCTTCAATCGATTGTTAATCATTTAAAGAACTACTCTGAAATGTCTCAAAAACAATTAGAAAAAGAAGCTGAGTTCTTCGTTAGCATTTCTGGAGGAAAACAAACAAACGATGAATTGAGATTACTCATCATTGAAGTGAACAACTCTGCTAACGAGCGTCAACAAATTATCGAAGAGATTAATTCTCCTATCAGTGAGTTAGATCGTCCAATTCGAATTCTAAAAGCTCGTTTGGCGAACAACGGAAAGGGTGAGTAATCATTATGAAGAAAAAGACTTTATTAACAAGCGCGCTCGCTGTAGCTTCCGTTAGTTCTCTACTCGCTTTCTATCCAATCGCAAACGCACAAGATGCTGCTGATAGTAAATTGAATTTAAGAACCAATAGTTTACTACGGATGCCTTCAAATATTCCGCAGGAGCATATTTATGATTCTGGAATTTCGATTCCATATCCTGAAGACGGTGTTAAAGGCGTGTATTTACAAGCGTTTCGTGCTAAAGGACAAGACTTAGAAAATATGATTCAATTCGTGAAGTCTACTCCAATTAACTCACTAGTTATCGATGTACGTGATGGTTATGGACAAATTACCATGCCCCTTGATACAAATAATCAACTCGTGAAAAAACATACCGTCAATGAAGTGACAGATACGACTGCTCTTCTAAAACGACTAGAGCAAGAACAAATCTATCCAATTGCGCGTATAGTATGTTTTGGAGACCGTTACGTTCCAAAGGAAAACCCTGAGCGTTCATTCAGAAATGCATTAGGGCAACTGTGGTATACGGATGACGGTGAAACATTCTTAAATCCATTCCTTAAAGAAAACTGGGAATATATTGCTGAAATCGCAATTGGTGCTGCTAAAGCTGGTTTTAAAGATATCCAATTAGACTACGTTCGTTTCCCTCTTGGATTCGAGACAGTATCTGATGACTTAGTATTTGATAAAGGTGACTATGCTCACATTAAAAACGATGATGAAGCTCGTATCGCAGCTATCACTGACTTTGTAGCGTTCATTCGTGAAAAATTACAACCATATGGTGTTCATCTATCAGCGGATATTTTAGCGCATGCGATTACTGAATCAAAAATCGGTGGTATTGGACAAAAATTTGTCAATATTGCGGATAAAGTAGATGTAATTTCTCCGATGATTTTCCCAAGTCACTGGGTTAATTATGCGCTTGATGTAAAAGATCCAGATAAAGATCCTTACGAAATCGTGAAACGTTATATGGTGATTGAAAAAGGCTATGTGAAGACATTAAACCCTTCTCCTATCTCAAGACCTTGGATTCAAGCCTTCACGGCCGACTTCCTTGGCGAAGGAAATTATCAGCTCTATACTGCTGATGTCATTAGTGAAGAAATTCAAGCCTTGAAAGAAGCCGGTGTAACCGAGTATCTTCTCTGGAACGCAGCTTCTCAATATTCAACTGAAATTAAATTCTAATCAAAAAGGACTTCCAAACGATTTTGGAAGTCCTTTTCTATGTCTTTTTATTATTGTGTTAACAAACTGTAGTCAAAGTTTGCTAATACTGCTTTCACTTCTTGGTCAGTATCTCCTAAAAGTGCAGAACCATTGCTTGTGCGATCCACAAGCGTTAAATCCATTGGTCTAACAACTTTAGTTTCGCCATTTCCAGCTACAATCGTGTATTCGCTAGTTGAAGTGATTTCTCCATCTAAGAATACGACACGATGTGGTTTTGTTTTCAATTCACGTAAAACCATGAGTCCACGTTTTGCACGTGTGAGCATTGAGATTTCTAATACATTGAATCGTTTCACAGCTCCGCGTTGTGTTGTAAGGAAGGCAGAAACAACTTTATGTTCTAATGAGTAAACCATCGCTCCAGTAACAAAATCTTCTTTACGAAGGTTGATTGCTTTCACACCGCTGGCTACTGTACCAACGACTGGAATTTCGCTTAATTCATAGCGTAAGCCAAATCCGCAGTGCGTTACAATAAATACTTCTAGCCCTTCTGGATTCGTTACAACTACTTTAACAACTTCATCGGTCGTTGTCTTAAGTTTCATCGCATTACTTGTACGAGTCTTGTATCCTCGGTACGTTGTAAACTCATTGAATAATGTTTGTTTCACTAAGCCCTCTTTTGTAAAGAAGACAACCGTCCAATCTTTATAAGAGTCATCACTATCTTTTGCTTTAATGAATCCAGTTAGAATAACTTCATTGCTACCTAAAGAAATAGACTGGCTTAAGTGGTTTCCAACATCTTTCCATTTCGCTTCTGGAATTTCATGCACTGGTAAGTGTAAGTAATTTCCTTTTGAAGTAAATAGAATTAAGTTGTCTAATGTGGAAGCTTTTTGGCAAAGGATTACTTCATCCCCTTCACGCATTCCGTTTTCTTCTGGAGCGCTTGAAGCAAATGAACGTGGGCTAACACGTTTGTAGTACCCTTGTTTAGTAGCAACAACATACACTTCTTCTTCAGTAACTAACACTTCAGTTTCAATCTTAATCTCTTCAATTTCCGCTTGAATTTGCGTTAAACGAGGAGTTGCATATTTCTTTTTCAAATCTCGCAATTCACTCTTCATCACTTGAAGAAGTGTCTTTTCAGATTTTAAGATGCTTAAAAATGTAGCGATTTGCTCATTTAAATCAAGCTTCTCATTTTGAAGGATTGTTATATCCGTATTCGTTAAACGATATAATTGTAAGCTTACAATCGCTTCGGCTTGAATCATTGTGAAGTCGTATGTCTCTACTAAACGTTCTTTAGCGTGTTTCTTATCTTTACTATTACGGATTAACGCAATCACTTCGTCTAAAATCGATAAAGCCTTCATCAAACCGTCTACGATATGCAACCGATCTTGAGCTTTCTTCAAATCATACTGTGTACGTCTTGTAATCACTTCTTTTTGGAAGTTAATATATGAAGTTAGAATTGTTTTTAAGCCTACTTGTACTGGACGCCGTTCATCAATAGCCACCATATTGAAGTTATAGTTGACTTGTAAATCTGTATTCTTCAATAAGTAGTTTAGAATGCCTTCTGCATTGGCCTCTTTCTTCAATTCAACAACGATTTGAAGCCCTGTACGGTCAGATTCGTCCCTTACTTCAGCAATACCGTCAATCTTCTTATTCAAGCGAATTTCATCAATCTTCTTCACTAATAAAGCTTTGTTTACTTCATATGGAATTTCAGAAATGATTATTTGTGTTTTACCGCCTTTAATTGGTTCAATCTTCGTTTTCGAACGAATAACCACTTTACCGCGTCCGGTTTCATACGCTTGTTCCAATTCCTCAATCCCCTGGATAATTCCTCCTGTCGGGAAATCCGGACCTTTCACAAATTGCATTAATTCTTTCACAGTCGCTTTAGGATGGTCAATTGCATGAATGGTTGCGTCAATCACTTCTCCTAAGTTATGCGTTGGAATTTCTGTAGCATAACCAGCTGAAATCCCTGTAGCTCCATTAACAAGAAGGTTCGGATAACGTGCAGGAAGGACAGTTGGTTCTTCTTCGGTGTCATCGAAGTTTAATACGAATTCAACGGTTTGCTTATCTAAATCGCGGAGTAATTCTTCTGAAATTTTAGATAGACGAGCTTCCGTATAACGCATCGCAGCAGCTGGGTCTCCGTCCATACTACCGTTATTCCCGTGCATTTCAATTAATACATCACGAAGCTTCCAATCTTGACTCATACGAACCATTGCTTCATAAACTGAAAAGTCACCGTGTGGGTGGAAATTACCGATCACGTTACCGACAGTCTTAGCTGATTTACGGAATTGTTTATCGCTTGTGTTTCCATCGATAGACATCGCATACAAAATACGACGTTGTACAGGTTTTAAACCATCACGGATATCAGGAAGAGCACGGTCTTGGATAATGTATTTTGAATAACGTCCAAATCGGTCGCCCATTACATCTTCCAGATTCAATTCTTGAATATCTTGAATTTGACTCATACTATTCCTCCTCTCCTAGTAACGACAATTGTTCTACATGATCAATTGTTGCTTCTTTTTTCTTAACTGATGGTTTCTTTTCTTCTTTTTTCGGACTAGCTGTTGTGCTAATTGCATTGACGTCTGATTCTAAAATACTCTTATCTTCTTCTAAACCAAACTCAACATGGCGTTCAATCCACTTACGACGAGGTTCAACTTTGTTCCCCATCAATGTGCTTACACGACGTTCGGCTTGTGCTTTATCATCGATAACCACACGAATTAACGTTCTTGTATCTGGGTTCATGGTAGTATCCCATAATTGATCAGCGTTCATTTCCCCAAGACCTTTATAACGTTGTAATAAGTAGCCTTTTCCGACTAATTTAGTTTTCTCTTCAAGTTCTTTTTCTGTCCACGCATACTCAACGACTTGTTTTTTACCAGTTCCTTTAGAAATCTTATATAAAGGTGGTAATGCAAGATATACTTTCCCTGCTTCAATCAATGGTTTCATATAACGATAGAAGAATGTAAGAAGTAAGACTTGAATGTGAGCTCCATCGGTATCCGCATCGGTCATAATAACAATCTTGTCATAGTTACAATCTTCAATCTTGAAGTCACTACCAACACCGGCACCAATCGTATAAATAATTGTATTAATTTCTTCATTCTTCAGAATATCTGAAATCGATGCTTTTTCAGTATTGATTACTTTACCACGTAATGGAAGAATCGCTTGGAACTTACGGTCACGACCTTGTTTAGCAGATCCCCCGGCAGAGTCCCCCTCTACTAAGTAAAGTTCGTTCTTCTTAGGGTTTTTGCTTTGCGCAGGTGTTAATTTACCAGAAAGAAGTGTTTCTTTCTTCTTGCCCTTCTTACCATTACGGCTTTCTTCACGGGCCTTACGACTCGCCTCACGTGCTTCACGCGCCTTAATCGCTTTACGGATTAATTCTTGCGCAATTTCCCCGTTCTCTGTTAAGAAGAAACCTAGTTGCTCAGAAATCGTATTATCCACAATCCCGCGTGCAGCAGGTGTTCCTAACTTATCTTTTGTTTGTCCTTCAAATTGAAGGATTTCTTCAGGAATACGAAGCGAAATAATCGCTGTTAATCCTTCACGGACATCGCTACCTTCTAAGTTTTTATCTTTATCTTTTAAAAGACCAACTTTACGTGCGTATTCGTTAAACGCTTTGGTTAAGGCACTCTTCATTCCCACTTCATGAGTACCACCGTCTTTTGTACGTACATTATTGACAAATGATAATACAGTTTCTGAATATCCGTCATTGTACTGGAATGCAAACTCTGTCTCTACTCCATCAACTGTGCTGTCAAAATCAACAATTGGTGATAAAGTATCTTTTTCTTCATTCAAATATTGAATGAAATCACGAATCCCTTCTTCGTAATGGAAGGTTTCTGATTCACCAGTACGTTCGTCTGTAAGTACGATTGTTAATCCTTTAAGTAAGAACGCAGATTCTCTTAAACGCTCAGCTAGAGTCTCATAGGACCAGTTTGTTGTTGAGAATGTCTTATCGCTTGGAAGGAACGTAACTGTTGTTCCTGATCCACGTCGATTTGTTTTCTCTTTCTTAACCGTTCCTACAGGTTCTCCACCGTTTTTGAACGACTGTTTGTATAAAGTACCGTCACGTAACACTTCTACTGTTAACCAATCTGATAACGCGTTAACAACAGAAGCACCCACACCGTGGAGACCACCTGATGTTTTATATCCACCTTGGCCAAATTTACCACCGGCATGGAGTACCGTAAAAATAACTTGAATCGTTGGAATTCCAGAAGCGTGTTTCCCAGTAGGCATTCCACGACCATTATCTTTTACAGTAAGCGATTGGTCTTTATGAATTGTAACTTCAATTTTTGTTGCATAACCTGATAAAGCTTCATCGACTGCGTTATCCACAATCTCGTAAGCTAAATGATGAAGTCCTCGGTGATCTGTTGATCCAATATACATCCCTGGACGTTTACGAACAGCTTCAAGTCCTTCTAAGACCTGAATCGCATCATCATTATATTGATTCGTCACTTTACTCATTTAATACGCTCCTTTTTTTGTCATCTTATCTATAATACTTGTTTTTCGTGAGTTTCGCAAGATTTCTCCTTAGAAACAGCGTTAAATTAGCCTTTCTTGCTTACTTAATTTGTATCTGTTCTTCATTTTATGTTAAACTGTCACTAGACTGTTTAAAGGAGAAATGAAATTAATGTCATTTACTTTTATTATTGGCGCACTTGTTGCGTATTTACTTGGTTCAATTCCATCAGGATTATGGATTGGACAATACTTTTTTCAAAAAGACATCCGACAATTTGGAAGTGGAAATCTAGGATCAACGAATGCCTTTCGAGTTCTAGGTACGAAAGCTGGATCCATCGTACTCTTTTGCGATGTATTTAAAGGCTTTTTAGCAATGATTCTTGCAATGACGGTATTTAAACAAGAAAGTTTATCACCGCTTTGGATTGCATCTTTTGCAGTTCTCGGTCATACTTTTCCACTGTTTGCATCTTTTAAAGGCGGGAAAGCTGTCGCAACATTCGCAGGAATGATTTTAGCCTATCAACCATTATTATTACTCTACGGATTAATCATTTTCTTGATACTATTAGCAATCACACGTATGGTTAGTTTGACTGCAATGGTGACCATCTCTTTAGGTGTTCTATTATCACTACTCTTTAACGATTGGGTGCTAACAGCATTTGCACTTGCCATTGATATTTTCATCATTTATCGTCATAGAGCCAACATTCAACGAATTCTAAATGGAACTGAAAACAAAGTCCCAATGCCTTGGGATAAGAAAAATAAAGACACTAAGTAAATCTTAGTGTCTTTTCTTTTTATTCGAATACAAATGTCGCACATGATTGATACGGTGTATCTTTAGTGATACGGAGAATATTTTTCTTTTCTTCTAGATTTAAGGTAGTCTCACTTGCTAAGTCCGGATAACCATCCCATGGTTCAAAACATATAAATGGTGAGTCATCTGGCATTGTCCAAACTCCAACGGCTTCGATTCCATTTAAATGAACCGTTACACTTCTCTTTCCTTTAGGAGAATACAATTTTCCTTTAAAATGAGGATCTTTTGATTTAAATAACAATACGTCATTTGTAAATAAATCATGATGCAATGCAAAATCTCCTTCGGTAAACGGAACTCCCTCTAAAGATGATAGATAAGGGATTTCTAGCTCCAATTTCGAAACAGGAGCTTCACTCTCTAATTGAATATGATAATCTTCAAAAGTAAGACCTTTCTCAAGAGGTACTGCGAATGCAGGATGACCACCAATTGCAAAATACAACTCTGGACTAGTAGTTAATACGCTATAAGTCATCTTTAATTCATTAGATTCTAAAGTATATTGAAGTCTCAGTTCAAAGTTAAACGGATATTCTTCCTCTATCATTTCATTTGTTAGTAAGAACGTAGCGAAACTCTCGCCTTGCTCTTCTAGTCGGAAAGCATAATCCCGTGCAAATCCATGCTTTCTAGCAGGGTATCTCTTTCCTTCATATACAAATGAATTCTCTCTAATGGCTCCAATATTTGGAAAAAGTATTGGAGATTGCTTATTCCAATGGATACCATCTGGTTGATACATATATTCTGTATTTGTTTCTTTTGAAATAACTGAAGTGAGTTCTGCTCCAAACAGCTTAATTCCAACTTTTAAGTACTCATTTTCAATAAAGATGTTTTCCATAATCATCGCCTCAATTTACGCGTGTTTTAATTCTGATAATAACGAAGATTTAATGTTTTCGTTTTTGATTTTAATGTACGTTCCTTTAGTACCAAGGCTTCTGCTTTCAATAATACCAGCTGATTCAAGTTTACGGATAGCGTTCACGATAACTGTACGAGTGATATGGTATTCTTGAGCAATTTTAAGAGCAGTGAAACGCAAATCCATACCATCGAATAGACCCACGATTACTTTGATGGCTTCTAATTCACTGTAAGACAATGAGCTGAGCGCGAGATGAACATTTTGTTGCTCACGTTTTTCCTGCTCAATCTTGCGAGTATACCAATGAAGCATTTCTGTTCCGATTACTGTAGCTGCGTGCTCCGCCAAGATTAAATCATCTGTAAAGAAAGGTTGTCCTTCTTTTCCCATTACAACAAACCCTAGCTGTTTTCCTGAAGCAAAAATAGGGATTACAGTAGTCATCGCTTCTTGGAAGTTATCATGCAGTTCAACAGGGAAAATTGTTAAGTTATCTGTTACTGGAATATTTTCCTTTGTGAACTTTAAGGTCGTCAATTCTTTCATATAAAAGTTCGGAAATTGACGATTATCCTTATACTCTTTCATACGATCGTTATTCACTTGGAACTCATCATGAATTCCTAACATTCTCCCGTCGATTGAAGCAATATATAAATCGACCTTTAGCAAAGATCCTAAGATTTCCGTTAACTTATTAAATGGTAAGTCAGCAGTTTCTGAGTCTCTCCACACGTTGTCGTATTGCACAATCTCATTTATTTTTCGTAAATCAGCTAATATTGTACGCACAAGTGTATTCTCCTTTTTTATAAAATGTATTTTGTTAAATCTTGATCCTCACGAATCGCATTTAGTTTACTTTCAACATATTGTTCTGTAATTTGAATGCTTCCCATTTGTATGGATGGTGCTTCAAATAACAATTCTTCAAGTACTGTTTCTAAAATCGTGTGCAGACGACGAGCACCGATATTTTCCATCGTACTGTTCACTTCAAATGCAATTTCAGCTAGTTTAGATACTGCTTCTTTTGTAAAGATGACTTCTACATTTTCGGTCGCTAACAAGGCTTTATATTGTTTAAGCAATGCATTCTTAGGTTCTGTTAAGATACGTTCGAAGTCTTCTTTTGATAAATCTTGTAATTCAACACGAATTGGGAAACGTCCTTGCAATTCTGGCATTAAGTCACTTGGTTTAGCAACGTGGAAGGCTCCCGAAGCAATAAACAAGATATGGTCTGTGTTAATCACACCGTACTTCGTATTGACTTGGCTTCCTTCAACAATCGGTAAGATGTCTCGTTGAACACCTTCGCGAGAAACCTCACCACCGTTATGGCCTTTAGCAGCAATCTTATCAATCTCATCAATAAAGATAATCCCTGAAGTTTCTGCTAGCTTCAACGCTTCTGCATGCATATCTTCTTGATTGATTAAATGATTAGCTTCTTCTTCTGTTAATAGTTCTAAAGCCTCTTTCACCGTAACAGTACGGCTAATTTTCTTCTTAGGAGTCATTTGGTCCAGAACTGATTGAATTTGCATCATTTGTTCTATTTGGTTTCCAGAACCCGCCATACGCATTGGTTTTTCTGTTAATTCAATGGTTACTTCTTTAGAATCAAGAAGACCATTTCTTAATTGCTGCTCAATATCACGTCGTTTTTGGGCAATCTCATCTGTGACTTCTTCTTTCATCTCAGGTTCAATACCAGGATTTTGGATTCCCATTTGTTGGAACATACTTAAGAGTGAATCTTGTTGTGGATTCGATACTTTCTTCATAATTCCTGGTTTTAAAATCTTCGCAAGATGTTTTACTGCTTTATCAAAAGCTTGAGGTTTTACTTCTTCTTGCTTCAATTTTGTAACGATTTGAATCGCGTTTTCGACTAAGTCACGAACCATCGATTCTACGTCACGTCCTACATAACCGACTTCCGTAAATTTAGTAGCTTCCACTTTTGCAAATGGTGCATCGACTAATTTCGCGAGACGACGAGCTAATTCCGTTTTCCCAACCCCAGTAGGTCCAATCATTAATAGATTTTTGGGAGTGACTTCTTTTTTCATTTCTTCGTCTAATAATAAACGACGGTAACGATTTCGAAGAGCCACCGCTAAAGCACGTTTAGCATCGTGTTGTCCAACGATGAATTGATCTAATTCACTGACTACTTCTCTAGGTGTTTTACTGATATTTGCTTGCATACAACCACTTCCTTAAGCTAACGTTTCAGTGATGATATTATCATTTGTAAAAATATCAATCTCTGAAGCGATTTTTAAACTTTCACGAGCGATATCTTCCGCTGTTAAACTTGCATCTCCAAATCTTAAGAGACCTCTAGCAGCAGCTAAAGCGAAGTTACCACCAGATCCGATCGTTAGAATTCCATCATCTGGTTCAATCACTTCACCTGTCCCTGAAACGAGTAGCACTTGTTCTTTATTCATCACGATTAACATCGCTTCTAATTTTTGTAAACCACGGTCACTTCTCCATTGCTTCGCCATTTCGATAGCTGCACGTTGTAAGTTCCCTTTAAATTGTTTGAGTTTATCTTCAAACATCTCTTCTAAAGTGATTGCATCCGCAACCCCTCCTGCAAATCCAACAAGGACTTGATTGTCGAAAATACGACGAATCTTACGAGCGGTTCCTTTCATAATCACTTTTTCACCCATTGTTACTTGACCGTCTCCAGCCATAGCCACTTGATTATCTTTTTTTACTGCACAAATTGTAGTCATGTTTTTCCTCCATTATTCTTATTAAAGGTACTTGCATCAAAATCACTCTTTTTAGCTTTTGACCTTGGAAAATATAATTGGTAATTTTGTTGAAGAGCTTCCTTCGTCACATGCGTATAAATTTGAGTCGAACTGAGACTTACGTGTCCTAAGAGTTCTTGCACGGTTCGCATATCTGCTCCGTTATTTAACAGATGCGTCGCAAACGTATGTCTGAGCATATGCGGATGAATCTTTAATGTAAGCCCACTTTCTTGGATTAGTTTCTCTAAAATATATCGAACCCCATTTGTTGTTAATGGGTCTCCTAAGTGATTAACAAACACAAAAGAATGTTCTTTACGCTCTTTAGCCATCAAATCTTTACGCCCTTCTTCAAGAAAAGTCTCTAAGGCCGTTCTAGCAAAGTCCCCAATTGGAACGTAACGTTCTTTGGAACCTTTACCGATCACAAGGATAATACTATTTTCAAGGTCTAATTGCGCAAGAGTTAAATTCGTTAACTCACTGACACGCATACCTGTAGCATATAATACTTCGACTAAAGCTTTATTACGTTGGTCTAAAGACTGATTTCCATCAATAGAACCAATAAATTTTTCAATCTCATCTTCATAGAAAAATTCTGGTAAACGCATTTTACCTTTTTTGTAACTGACAGATGCAAACGGATTTGTTTCTACAACGCCTCGTTCGACAAGAAAATGATAAAATGACCGTAAACTCGAGAGAAAACGAGAAATACTTGAACGATTATAGTTCTCACGATGTAATACCCCAAGATAAATCCGAACATCTACAACCGTTACATCATTCCATGATTTAATAGGAACTTCTGTTAAATAATCAAAGAAATGTTGAATATCACGGTCATACGCATGAATCGTCTCTGGCGAATAACGTCGTTCAACTTTTAAATACGTTAAAAAATCTTGCATTTCGTTCTTCATCGTCTTCCTCCTATCGTTAACTTTATCACAGAAAGCACTTTCTTACAACCGAATTGTCAAAATTATTACGACAATTAATACATATTTAATAAACAGGATGTGAGAAAAGGCGTTCATAGGCGATGACGGTTCGCAGGTTAGCCGCAAAGGACTGTTTACAGTCGTGCGGACTAACCTCGAAAGGCTTGAGCCTATGCCTTTTCGAACTCAACTTAACAGGATGTGAGACATCGCGCTTAGAAATGGAACGTTGGAAAATCCTTCACAGTGCGAAGGATTTGGGTGTGAGCATTGCGAGAAATGTTGAAATACAAACAGATAAGACATTAGTTCATAAATTGTTAGCAGTCCTCACCCGCTTCTCATAGCACCCTATTTTACTTAAATAATCGTCAATAAACCACTGCGTATAAATCAAAGCGCAGTTATTTCAGAGGGAAAAATTAAAGAGCACCTAGATTTCTCTAAGTGCTCTTTATCTTTATTTTTGAACAGCTTCTTTGTAATCGCAATTGCTACATGCAATTTGTTTCCCGCCGCGACCTTTTTTCTCTACTAAGTAGTGGTCACATTTTGGACAATTACGTCCGATAGGTTTATCCCATGATACAAATTCGCATTCTGGGTAGCGATCACAACCATAGAAGATACGGTTTTTCTTCGACTTACGTTCGATAACTTTCCCTTTACCACATGTTGGGCAAGTAATACCGATATCTTTCACGATAGCTTGCGTATGGTGACATTCTGGGAAATTACTACAAGCGTAGAATTTACCAAAACGACCTAATTTAATGACCATTGGATGTCCACATTTTTCACAGTTAAATCCAGCTGGTTCATCTTTAATTTGAACTTTCTCGATTTCAACTTCTGCTTTATCCACTTCAACCTTGAATGGTTGGTAGAACTTATCGATGACTTGTACCCACTCTTCTTTTCCTTCTTCAACAAGGTCGAGATTATCTTCCATTGAAGCAGTGAAATGAGTATCGACAATATTTGGGAAATATTGTTCAATGATTTGATGTACTACATAACCAAGTTCTGTTGGTTCAAAACGCTTAGAAACTAGTTTAACGTAGTAACGTTTTTGGATTGTTTCAATTGTTGGTGCGTATGTTGATGGACGACCAACACCGATTTCTTCTAGTGTTTTAATTAAAGTCGCTTCAGAATAACGTGCAGGTGGTTGCGTGAAATGTTGTTCAGGATTTAGTTTAGCTAATTGAACTTCATCCCCAACTTGCATTTCAGGAAGCACATTTCCTTTTTTCGCATCTGCATTATCTTGATAAACTTTTTGGTATCCAGCAAACTTGATAGTTGAGCCGTTTGCTTTAAACACATGGTTATTTTGTTCTAAATCAACTTGTACAGTGTCATAAACTGCAGCCGTCATTTGGCTAGCAACGAATCGTGACCAAATTAATGTGTACAATTTCAATTGATCTTTTGTTAAATAACTTGCGATTGAATCTGGTGTACGTAAAACAGATGACGGACGGATTGCTTCGTGCGCGTCCTGAGCTCCCTCAGCGTTCTTTACAGCGCGTTTAGTAGCAAGACAGTATTCTTTACCAAACTCTTTCTCAATGAACTCAGATGCCTCATTTTGAGCAGATGCTGAGATACGAGTAGAGTCTGTACGCATATACGTAATTAAACCGACAGAACCACTACGTCCAAGTGATACCCCTTCATAAAGTTGTTGGGCAACCATCATCGTTTTACGAGTTCTGAAGTTTAAGCGATTTGACGCATCTTGTTGCAAACTACTTGTTGTAAATGGTGCTGCAGGATTGCGACGACGTTCTTTCTTCGTCACTTTAGTAACCTTGAATGGTTTCTTCTCAGAAAGTTCTGCCATTACTGATTTTACAGTCGCTTCTTTTTCTAAAGCGGCTTTCTCAGCTGTAGTTCCATAGTAATTGGCCGTGAAAGCTTTCTTTTCTTTCTTGAATTGACCTTCAAGTGTCCAGTATTCTTCTGGAACGAATGCTTTAATTTCGTTTTCGCGATCAATAATTAATTTCACAGCGATACTTTGAACACGCCCTGCACTGAGTCCTTTTTTCACTTTCTTCCATAAAATAGGAGATAAAGTATAACCCACAAGGCGGTCTAAAATACGACGTGCTTGTTGCGCGTCCACTAAGTCCATATCAATCTTTCTAGGATTCTTGAACGCTTCTTTAATTGCATCTTTTGTAATCTCATTAAATTCCACACGAATAGGTGCGTTTAAATCAAGTCCTAATAAATGAGCTAAATGCCAAGAAATAGCTTCCCCTTCTCTATCCGGGTCACTCGCGAGATAGACAGCAACTGCTTTAGCTGCTTCTTTTTTAAGTGATTTGATTAAATCACCTTTCCCACGAATTGAAATATAATGAGGTTCATAATTATGTTCAATATCTACGCCCATTTTGCTTTTAGGCAAATCACGTAAGTGCCCTTTACTAGCAACTACTTTAAAGTTTTTCCCTAAATAGCGTTCAATGGTTTTAGCTTTTGTAGGAGACTCTACAATCACTAGATTTTGCTTCACCATTAAATGGCTCCTTCCCTAATCCACTCTATCTAACAGTTCTCTCAAGCTAAAAAAGCCCGAGAATAGTGAGATTGCTTAAATTATCTTTTGTCATCATATCTAAACACATTCTTTTTGTCAAGGCAACGAAACAATCTCTTAAACTGTTAGATTTATTTTTTAAGGAAAATATTTAAGATTTTTAGAGATCGTTTCACCGCTAGATACAAGACATGCGCCCGCTTCGATTAGGCTATTAGTCCCTTTGGAATGGCTAGAAAAAATGCTTCCTGGAACGGCAAAAACTTCTCTATTTTCACTTAAAGCTAAGTTTGCGGTTATAAGACTTCCACTTTTTTCTTTTGCTTCTATCACGCAGACTCCATGACTAAGTCCAGCGATGATGCGATTACGGTATGGAAAATGGAATTTTAAAGGTCGACTCATCAGCGGATACTCAGAAAGAATTAATCCTCTACTCGCAATGACTGAGTATAATTGTGCGTTTTCTGGTGGATACACCACATCTAATCCACTTCCAATAACTGCAATAGTATTTCCGTTGGCCTTAAGTGTTTCTTCATGTGCTAATGTATCAACGCCTCTTGCTAAGCCGCTAATCACAACGATATTATCACTTACAATAGTAGGAATGATGTCTCGAATACATTCCTTAGCATATTTTGAGTGTTCTCTAGACCCCACAATACCTACCGCTCTCTGATTCAAAAGTGATAAGTTTCCTCTATAAAACAATACAATGGGAGGTAAGTATATCTCTTTCAACCTTTGTGGATACGCGCCGTCCAAAATCGTTAAGATTTTAACCTTTTTATCCTGTAATTTTTTAATTTCTAAATCCCAATCCATCGACTCTATCCATTTATTTGTCTCTTCAGGCAGCGAATACTTCAAATCCCCAAGAACGAAGGTATCGTTTAAAGACATATCTTCATCCAATCGAGCAAATAATTCATAAAATTGCTTACTAGTTAATGTATCGCTCATCGCAACAGCAATCAGTAATCTACGTTTTGTCCAAATCATAAAAAAACTCCTTCTCGAAATAGTCTTTCAATACTATTTACGAGAAAGAGTTCTATTTTGGATTTTATTGATAATCTTTTACCGGAGCAAACGTCATTCGGTGAATTGGCGTTGGTCCTAATTTTTCAAGACCTTCAAGATGAGCCTTCGTACCATAGCCAGCATTTTGTGCAAAGCCGTAACCTGGATACAGTTGTTCGTAATCCTTCATCATCTGATCACGAACCTCTTTAGCAACAATACTTGCTGCAGCAATAGAGATGCTTTTAGCGTCCCCTTTAATAATACCTTCTTCAGGAATACCAGTATCCAGTTTCATTGCATCAATCAATAAGTAGTCTGGCTGTTCTGGCAATAATTCAATCGCTCTCTTCATAGCCACTTTACTTGCTTCATATATATTAATCTTATCAATCGTAAAAGCATCTACAATACCGATACCAATTGCGATGGCTTGTTCTTTAATGATTTCAAAAATTTCAGCACGCTTCTTAGCACTTAATTTCTTCGAATCATCCAGACCGATATCTTCCATTCCTTCAGGTAGAATCACGGCAGCTGCTACGACTGGACCAGCAAGTGGACCGCGACCCACTTCATCGATTCCAGCAATCATTTTGTAGCCTTTTTGTTTAGCTGCACGTTCAAAGCTTTGCATTTCCTCAAAGTGAGCAGCACGTACTGCTTTTTTAGCGTACTGACGTTCGAATTTGGCAATTAAATCTTGAACTCCTTTACGCTCGTCACTTCGAAGTTCTGTTAAACGCTCATCCGACAACGTTTGAATTTCTTCAAGAATCAATTTAATTTCTTTGATGGAACGTTTTTCCATTATGCTTCCCCCGTTAACGACACAGGCGCTTGGTCCAATGTATAACGACCAAGTTTCCCTGAACGAATATCAAACACGATTCGTTCACTTGCCTTTTCATAATCTTCTTTAAAGCCTAAGTTCTTTGTAATTAACATTAATAAATCTACATTTGAGAGTTCTAAATCATCATCCGTTAATCGATAAGCTTTCTTTAAATACTCTGGATAATCCAATTTAAACTGAGTAAGAGCAAATAATGCAATATCGTCCATATGAAGGAGTGCATCTTTAATAGCTCCAGTTAACGCTAGCTTATTTCCAACTTCTTCACTTTCAAACTTTGGCCATAGAATTCCTGGTGTATCTAACAACTCAAAATCATTTCCGATTTTTAACCAACGTTGTCCCTTTGTAACCCCAGGACGGTTGGCAGTTTCAGCTTGGTTTTTATTAATCATACGGTTGATAAAAGTTGATTTTCCAACGTTTGGAATTCCAAGAACCATTAAGCGAATCGGTCTAGGCCGGATTCCTTTTTCTAGATTCTTTTCAAAGACTGGTGCCATTAATTCCTTAATAGCGGCCTTTACTTGCTTAATCCCTTTTCCGTCTTTAGCTTCAGTTGTAAGAACTTTAATTCCTTGGCTAGTAAAATAATCATTCCAACGTTTTGTTTGAGATGGATCTGCCAAATCTACTTTGTTTAATAAAATTAACTGTTTCTTTTGTCCTTTAATTTCTTCGATAATAGGATTGCGACTTGATTCTGGAATACGAGCATCCACCATTTCAATCACAACATTGACTAGTTTTAATTTTTCTGTTGCTTCCCGGCGCGCTTTGGCCATATGCCCAGGGAACCATTGGATTGTTGCCATAAATTTCGAATCCTTTCTATTTAATCTTTAATAAATCATTCATATAGAACCATCAAATATTATACCATGTTTTCATTCTTTTTTCCGTTCTCTTCCTCATCCCTATAACAAAAAATCTCAGTACAACAACGATTCCTCATCATTGTACTGAGATTTCATTTATATGCAAAAATTTTAGTCGATTACTTCGTAAATACTTTCTGTATTCCAACGAACTTTTGGTTTAATCTCTTCATCTCTATAACCAAAAGCACACATAACAGAAACTCCAAATTCTGATGTATCCAGAACGCCTTTTTCTTCTAAATAAGCTTCTACTTTATCTTTATCGAATCCTTCGATTGGACATGAATCCATCCCCATTAGAACTGCCGCATTCATCATATTTGTCATTTGTATATACGTTTGTTTACTTGCCCAGTCAAAGAGTGAACGCTCATCATTCAGCTTGGCATCACTTTCTTGGAAACTCTTAATACGGTGGGCATATGCAGAATCGGGATCATAACTTCTATGTCTTACTTCTTGCATTAATTTTTCGATATAAGGAGTTTCATAGTTCACGCCTTTACGAGCTAGATATATCACAAAATGACTAGCACCATCAAGCATTGAAACAGCGCCCCAAGCCATTGATTTTAAATCTTGCTTCATTTCTTTGTTATTTAATAAAAGCATTTTCCAAGGTTCAAATCCAAGTGAAGAAGGAGCCAATCTACCTACTTCCACAAGTGCTGCCCAATCTTCATCAGAAATGCGACGAGCTGGATCAAATTTTTTAGTAGCATAACGTTGGTGTTGTAATGCAACGACTTCTTCTCTATTCATCATACAAGTCTCCTTAAGTGTAAAATTTACACACAATATATATCATTAGTTTAACAGTTTAGAAATAGAATAGCAATCCACCTAGGTAAATTAAAAGAGACTGAATTGCTTCAGTCTCATCTTTACTATTGAGGATTGTTTTCTGACGACTTGAACTTCACTTTCTTAATCTTGAAGTCGATATGTCGCTCCCTGATGGTTGCTTCAATATCATCAATCGAAATTTGTTTGTCATTTTCAATCTGAATGTTAATTTCGTATTTACCGCCGATATCTTTTACATCAACATTCGCAATTTGATATTGTTTTAAATCACAATATTGATAAATATCATGAACGAGCGAGATATCACCTACCGTCCCATTGATGCTTGCTTGGTAGATTTGATGTTGTTTTGTAAAATCATGTGTTAGCCATTGAATCAACATAACGAACACGCTACATACGAGGCCAAAGAACCATAATCCTCCACCAATCGCCATACCGATACCGGAAGTTGCCCAAATACCAGCTGCAGTTGTTAGTCCACTAATTTTCTTGTCACGCATGAAGATAATTCCCCCACCGATGAAGGAAATACCACTAACGATTTGTGCTGCAACACGTGTTGAATCAAAGTCATGAGTATCAAGAAACGCTTCTTTGGAAATAATCATCATCAAGGCGGAAGTTAAACAAACAATAACGTGGGTTTTAACACCGGCTTGTTTATTTCTGGCTTTTCGTTCGTATCCAATTAACAATCCGCAAATACATGCGAGGATAATTGACGTAAAATGTCTTAACTCTAACATCGCGTCAAATGAACGCACAAAAATTTGATCCATACTCTTCCTCCTTTAAAAATGTACCTTTCCATTTTACGCATATTTCGATAGAAAGTCAACAATAATGAAATCGTTTTCTAACCATAGTTATTCTACAACCAAAAGAAAAAGAGACAGAAATCTGCCTCTTTACTCTCTATTGATATAAATATGAATAGTCTTTCAATCCGCCGATACGATTCAATGGCCATACTGTAAATACGCCTTTCCCTTCAATGGCAGACTTATCAATAAATCCAATCATTCGACTATCTTTCGAAACGCCTCGATTGTCTCCCATGACAAAGTATTTCCCTTCAGGAACCTTGTCCTCTCCGGTCAACTCTTTCAATGTGAAATCATCGATGAAGACTGTCTTCTTATCATTATTTGTATTGATAAATGGTTGCTCCACTTCTTTTCCGTTAATATATAGAACACCATTTTTCACTTCAACCGTATCACCAGGCATTCCGATGACGCGTTTGATATATTCTTTATCTTCGTCTGGAGCTTGCAATACAACCACGTCAAAACGGTTAATACCGCCAATTTTTGACATAATCATATGATCTCCATTATGAAGGGTTGGATACATCGATTGTCCACTGACTGTAAACGGACGACCTACAAAGAAGTAGAGAATCGCCATAATGATACTTGCAACAGCAATAGACCAAATCCAACTAAGAATTTCTTCTAGAATTTCTTCTAGAATCGGATGTTTTTTCTTAGGTTCATTCCCTTTATTCTTACGAGAGTTTAATCTCTCTTCAATAGAAGACAGGGCCGAATTTTCTACTTGGTTTTCTTCGTACATTCCCATCCTCCTTTATTATTGTAAAGCCTTCACAGCGGCTTTGTATTGAGTATCGTTTGCTTTCAATGCATCACGAATCGCACTCATTAATGCTGTACCAGTCTTCTCATCAACTTCACCAGTTTCAGATAAACCTTTTGATTTTTGAAATTCTTTTACAGCTTCAGTTGTTTTACTATCAAAGTAACCATCTACTGTTACGTCGTATCCTAAACCTTTAAGGATTGTTTCGATTGTTTTCACGTTATCAGACACAGCGCCTTCTTTAACAACTTCACGTGTATCGATAATTGTGATGTTGTAATAATCTGGCATTGATACTTCTTCAGTTGGTTCGATACCTGTTTTATGAATCCACGTTTTGTTTGGTGTTAACCATTTTGCTATCGTGTATTTCAATTCAGCGTTATCGCCAACTTCAATTACAGATTGAACGGTACCTTTACCATAAGTCTTCTTACCGATTAATTTTGCATCTGCAGACTCTTTCAAGGCTGCGGCTAAAATTTCAGAAGCAGAAGCACTACCTTCATTGACAAGTAATACGTATGGTTCAGTAATCTTGAACGTACCATAGTCTTTAGAAGCGTTGTATGACTTGATTTGTCCATCACGATTTTCAACATTAAGAATAGTCTTTCCTTCATCAACGAACATATTCGCAATCATAATCGCTTGATCTAATAAACCACCAGGATTATAACGGACGTCGAAGATAAATTTCTTAACGCCTTTTTCACGTAAATCTGTTACAGCTTTTTCAACTTCTTTTGCAGTGTTTTTAGCAAATGAGTTGATTTGAACGTGACCGATTGTCGCATCGGTTGAATCCACAGTTCCTTTAACCGTTTCAATAGCAATTTTAGCGCGAGTAATCTTTACTTCTAGCTCTTGTGTGCCACGTTGGATTGTTAGGGTTACATCTGTTCCGACTTCCCCACGGACTTTAGAAATAACATAAGAGATGCTCTTACCTTCCATGTCTTCACCATTCACTTTAAGAATAGCGTCATTTTCTTGAAGACCAATCTTTTGAGCAGGTGTTCCTTCACGAGTATTACTAATAATCACTCGGTTATTTTCAGAACGTAATTCCGCACCGATTCCTCCAAATGAACCTGTCATTGTTTCATCGATTGCAGCAGTTTCATCGTTCACTAAATAGTTCGTATATGGATCACCTGTCGCTTCTGCCATTCCTTTTAAGGCTCCGTTGATAAGATCATCTTTGCTAATATTTTTATCAACATAACCGTTCACAAGTGTGTCATATACAAGTTCTAGTTTTTTTAAATCTTCATTTGTAAGATCACCACTTGATGTAACAGAATCACTATTTGAATCATTTTTTGCCTCAGATTGAGTAACTTGATTTTGTGAAGTTCGAGCAGCATAGCTCGTTCCAAAATATGTAAATACTCCCGTTAATAATACCGCTAAAAATAATATCCAAACGGAAACTTTTTTTGACTCAAGGTCGTTTCGAACGGCACCTTGAGGTTTTGGATTATTTCCCATTCGGGTTCCTTCTTTCTACTTCAAAATTTATGCACGAACAGTTTCTAACGCGATTTCCATCATATCATTAAATGTTTGTTCACGTTCTTGTGCTGTTGTTTCTTCACCTGTTAAAAGGTGGTCACTAATGGTAAGAATCGCTAACGCTTCTTTTTTGTGTTGCGCTGCTAACGCATATAATCCTGCAGCTTCCATTTCCACACAAAGCATTCCGTAATCCATTAATTTCTTCTTGTCTAATTCAGCGTTATAGAAACGGTCAGAAGACAATACGTTCCCTACGTGAACGCCAACACCACGGTCTTTTGCTAAATGATACGCTTTATCTAATAAGTTAAAGCTTGCGATTGGAGCAAAAGTTACTTGGTTTTGGAAAATGTTGTTGAAAATTGATGAATCTGTTGTAGCTCCTTGTGCTAAAACAATATCACGAACTTTAACATCTTCTTGCATACCGCCGGCAGAACCGATACGGATGATGCGTTCTGCGCCAAATTCAGTGAATAGCTCATTAGCATAAATCATAATAGATGGAATCCCCATCCCGCTACCTTGAACAGATACACGTTGACCTTTATACAAACCAGTGTAACCAAACATATTACGGACAGCGTTATATTGTTCCACTTCTGTTAAATAATGTTCCGCAATAAATTTTGCACGTAATGGATCTCCTGGCATTAAAACTGATTCAGCAACTTGGCCTTTTTTAGCATTAATATGAACACTCATTTTTTATTCTCCTTTTGTGGGAACCCCCGTTATTGATATATGTACTATTCTACTATAAAACACAAGTAATGGAAACTTAAAACCGCCTATTTAAGCCTTTCTTAACAACGAACGTACGTCAATTTCACAAAAAAGTCCTAGAAAGTCTGTTGGACAAAAGATGTTTTGCCTTCTATAATGAGAGTTATCGAAAGGAGCGTGTTGCGATGAAAGCATCTACTTTAAGAAAAGAACGAAAAGCTCAATCCATAAAATCTGAGATTATAGGTGAAGTGTTAAATGCCGTGACGCATGGTATCGGTGTTGCTCTAGCAATTACCGCTCTCGTATTACTTTTAATGAAAGCCGTAGCGGTAAATAATACCACACAAATTATAGCGTTTAGTGTTTACGGCGCGTCGCTAATTCTTTTATTTTTAGCTTCTACACTTTATCATAGCTTCAAGTTCACAAAGGCAGCAAAAGTTTTCCAACGAATCGATCACTCTTCGATTTACTTATTAATCGCTGGAACTTATACCCCATTTTGCTTGATTGGAATTGGAGGCCAACAAGGGTTCATCTTCTGTATAGCGATTTGGCTCTTTGCGATCGGTGGCGTGATTATTGAAGCATTCTTCTTGGAGAAATTTTCTAAAATCTCAGTATTCCTTTACTTAGCAATGGGTTGGGTATCTATCTTTACTTTAAAACCACTCTATGAAAGTATGGGTTGGGGCGGTATTCTCTATCTTTTACTCGGTGGGTTAAGCTACTCTCTTGGTACAATTTTCTATAAGCGTAAATACCATAATTTCTATCATGTTATTTGGCATCTTTTCGTACTTGCAGGAGCCATTTTCATGTTCCTAGCAGTGTTCAAATATTTATAACCATACGCAAAAAAATCTCTTAGATTGCTCTAAGAGATTTTTTTAGTTTGCTTTCAATTAGCATTTGTCAGGAATGTAAGGAGCGTGAATTGAAATCACGTCTGATTTTGCTAATAATTCATCTAATGACACTTGAGTACAGATATGGTCAACATCTTCTTTAAGAAATGTTTAACAATATCCCCTATTTTCAAAAAGTTTCATTTTGATTTTCGTCAATCAAAAACGATTGGAAAACGTTATTTCCAAGAAACTTCCCTTGGTGAGTTAGAACGTACCCATCAGAAGTAGTTGTGAGCAACCCTTCTTCTATCAACTCCTGAATCACTTCTGCGTATATTTCATCCATAGAATTTCCAAATCTTTCCATAAATTCAATCCTTGATACACCTGAAAACTTTCTTAAACCTAAGAACATAAATTCCTCGATGAGTTGTTTTTTTGTTAACAATGTCTCTGAAAAAATTGGCAATTTGCTCTCTCTTAACGGTGCAAGATAATGTTGAATAGGACCATTGTTTTGATAACGAACACCATTCACATAACCATGAGCCCCTGCACCAAAGGCAAAGTACTCATCTGCTTTCCAATAATGGAGGTTATGTCTCGATTCATATCCAGGAACAGCATAATTACTAATTTCATAATGATGTCTGCCAAACTCTTCCATTGTTTTCATGGCGAGTTCAAACATATCAGCTTCTTCATCCTGCGTCGGCAACGGAAGTTTCCCTTGTCTCATTAGATTATAGAAAACAGTCTTCTGCTCTAAAATAAGGGAGTAAATGGAATAATGAGGTAAGTCTAGCGCCATCGCCATTTTTAAACTCTCTTCAAAATCTGCAATCGTTTGTTTTGGAAGTCTGAAAATTAAATCGATACTCATGTTCTCAAATCCGACTTTTCGAGCGTTTTCAATAGTTCGAATTGCCGTTTCTTTAGTATGTTTACGACCAATGGCTTTCAGTAAATCATTATTGAAGGTTTGGACTCCCATACTAAGCCGATTCACTCCACCCTCCTTCATGACCGAGAGAAGTTCAGGTGTTCCGTCATCTGGATTGAGTTCCATTGTGAACTCTGCACCCTTTTGAAGCGGTATATATTCATGAATGCCATCTAAAAGCCGTTCCATTTGTTGTGGATTTAATGAAGACGGCGTTCCACCACCAACATATAATGTTTCAAGCGGCTGAATATTATATTTTTGTTTAGTCAGTTCCATTTCGCGAATCAGTAATTCAATATACTCATCGACTGGTTGCCCTTCAATAAAGACTTTATTGAAATCGCAGTAATAACAAATATGCGAACAAAAAGGGATATGAATATATGCAGCTTTTGGTGACATTATTCATCTCCCTCCTTTCTAAAAAATGGCTCCTTCTTGAACCTTAATATCTTCATCATTTATATAATCACGGATTGTCTCAATCGCAATTTGTACCGCTTTTGTGCTTTCTTCAAGCGGTAGAGACGGTTTATCCGTCGTTTGCTCTGGAATAAACGGAATATGCATAAAGCCTGCTTTAAAAGGCTTATCAGCCTTTGTTGCAGCAAATAACGCTTGATACATGATGTGATTACATACAAATGTCCCAGCGGAATTGGAAACTTCTGCCGAAATTCCTGCTTCACGGATTGCTTTTACAATTCGTTTGATTGGTAAAGTTGTAAAGTACGCAGCTTCACCATCAAGTTGAATAGCTTCATCAATCGGTTGTTGACTAATATTGTCTGGAATTCTCGCATCATCGACATTAATCGCAATACGTTCCATTGTAATACCTGCTCGTCCTCCTGCTTGACCAACGCTCAATACTGCGTCTGGTTTCACATCATTAATCACTTCATTCAAGCGGATAGCTGATTCTTTAAACACAGTCGGTAATTCTAAACGAATCAGTTCTACTCCTTCAATTTCGGGAAGAGCCTTCACACATTCAATCGACGGATTAATCGTTTCCCCTCCGAAAGGGTCAAATCCTGTCACAATAATTTTCATAACATCCCTCTATTTCGGTTTATTATTTCTTAACGCTTCTACCTTTAATGGATCAGGCGTAATATAAGTATTTTGTTGGCCTTCGTAGACTACAAAACCTGGTTTAGCTCCATTTGGTTTACGAATTTTCGATACTTGAACATAATCCACAGGAACCGTCCCAGAAAGTCGATATTTCGAGTAGTATGCCGCGAGCATCGCGCCCTCACCAATCGTTTCTTCCGCCGGGTCACTGGATTCAATAATCACGTGCGAACCAGGAATATTTTGCGCATGAAGCCATAAGTATTCCTTTTTCGCTTGGCGTAGCGTTAATTGGTCATTTTGTAAGTTATTACGTCCAACAAGAATACGAGTTCCATCTGTTGCGTAGAACACATGCGGTTTCGCGCCACCTTGTTTCTTAATGCCTTTTTTCAGAGCAGAACGCTTTAAGTATCCACTAGCCACAAGCTCTTCACGAATGGCTTCTAAGTTGAATACATCTGCTTCTTCAATTTGGTAAATAACACTTTCTAGGTAGTCCATCTCGTTTTTAGTGGCTTCTTGTTGCTCATGAATATGCGTTACCGCATTTCTTAGTTTTTGGTATTTTTTAAAATACGCCTGCGCATTTTGGGAAGCCGTTAATAATGGATTTAATGGAATCGTCACTTCTTCATAGTCTTGATAGAAGTTTTGAACCGTTACACTACTTGCACCTTTTTCAACTTGGTGTTGGTATGTGTTAATCAAGTCTCCATAAACGCGATAATGATCCGCATCTTCAGTTCGTGCTAAGTCTTCATCGAGTTTTACCATTTTCTCACGGTTCTTACGCAGTTCAGATTTCAACATTTGTAATAGGTGCCCTGCTAATTGTTGAATCTTCTCTTCTTGAATCTTCTGTACATAGTACGCACTTAACAATTCAGAAAGTGTATCAAAACTTTGGGATTCACCAGTCTTACTTAAATATGGGAATGGTAAGAAGTATGTCTTCCCATCCTCTACCTTTGTAAGTGTAGGCTGAATCGATGTATTTCCTTCTTCGAGATAGTGATGTAAGGCTTCCGCTAAACTTTGTCCCTCTCTTTCACTACGCTCCACAATTTCGTGAGCTGACTGTTTACTAATCCCTTGAAAGACATTCATCAATGTTCTCTCACCAGGTTCGTCCATAAATGGATGAAGTAAACTGTCTAATTCAAAGAGCGAATACTCAAAAGGATTTTTCTTTTGAGTTTGAGGAGGCATCACATAGCCAGCACCTGGTTGTAAGGTACGATAACTGTTTTGGCCAAGAGAGACGCGCTTCACGCAATCGATAATCGTGTTATCTTCTTGATTCACCAAAAATAAATTACTGTGACGACCCATCATCTCAATAGTGAAACGGTACCCCGCCTTATCTCCAAGTTCATCACGTGTGGAAACGTCCATGTGTAAAATACGGTCATTTTCCACTTGAGTGAATGATTGAATAATAGACCCTTCTAAATACTTACGAAGAATCATACAAAAGTTAGGAGCAACTTCTGGATTCTCTGGTTTCTCAGAAATAAATTGTACACGAGCCATCATTGGATGTGCCGAACAAACAAGTAAGTAGTTCTTACGGTTAGCACGAATGGTGAACTGTACATCGTATGGTAATGGCTGATGAATCTTTGTAATCCGTCCTCCCACTAATTGAGGCGCTACTTCGTCCATCATCCATTTGGTGAAAATACCATCAAATGTCATGAACTCACTCCTTTCTTTTTCTTGTCTAAAATTATAATGCTGCTAAACGAGCAATTTCGATAATGACTTGTGTTGCTTTTTCCATTGATTCAACAGCAACATATTCATAACGTCCATGCATGTTTTCGCCACCAGCAAAGATGTTTGGCGTTGGTAATCCCATGAATGAAATTTTAGAACCATCAGTACCACCACGGATTGGTTTAATAATTGGGACGATGTCTAAGTTTTCTAACGCTTGTTTTGCCACATCAACACAACGGAAATCTTTCTCGATAATTTCAGCCATGTTGTAGTATTCGTCGTGTAAATCAACAGTAATACGGTCTGTATCTAACTCTTTATTCATACGAGAAGCGATACGAAGCATCATGTCCTTTTTCGCATTGAATAATTCACGGCTGTGGTCACGTAAGATGTACACTAATTTCGCTTCTTCCACAACACCTTCTGCAGCTACTAAGTGATAGAATCCTTCACGTCCTGTTGTATGTTCAGGAACTTCGAATTCTGGAAGTGCGTTTTGGAACTTACGTGCTAATTCAAGTGCGCTCACCATTGTATCTTTCGCTGTACCAGGGTGAACATTTTTTCCTTGAATACGAACTGTAGCACGACAAGCGTTGAAGCTTTCGTATTCTAATTCACCAACGGGTCCACCGTCCATTGTATAAGCAAAATCACATGCAAATTGCTCTACGTCGAATAAATCAGCGCCACGTCCGATTTCTTCATCAGGACCAAACGCTACACGAATTTTTCCGTGTTTGATTTCTGGATGTTGTAATAAATATGCACCTGCTGTTACGATTTCTGTCACACCAGATTTGTCATCAGCACCTAGTAAAGTTTTCCCGTTTGTTGTGATTAATGTTTGTCCAACATAGTTCTTTAAGTTCGGGAAGTCTTTAGGATCTAATACGAATTTTCCTTCTTCATCTAGGACGATTGCTTCACTATTATAGTTTTCGTGAATTTGCGGTTGAATATTTCTAGCTTCAAAGTCCGCTGTGTCCACGTGAGCAATGAAACCAATTGTTGGCACTTCATGGTCAACATTTGATGGGATTGTTGCTGTTAGGAAGCTGTTTTTAGGATTCAAATAGACTTCTTGGAATCCTAATTCATTTAATTCTTGTTCTAAGTCCTTTAAAAACGCTGTTTGAGAAGGCGTTGTTGGGACTGTTTGACTTGTTTCGTCAGATCTTGTTTCTTTCTTTACGTAACGGATAAAACGTTCTGTTAATTCTTTATGCATTTTCTTCACCTGCTTTATAAAATTCAAATGGATCTGTAAAAGTTTCACTTTCGATCACTGTCACATCCCATTTGTTTTCTTCTTTCCATTCATTAACCCATTTGGCTAATTGTTTACGACAAACCACTTCGATATGATGACCAGCATCTACTAAGAATAATGGAGTCTCTTGTATATCATGCGCTGTATGGTAGAAAATATCTCCTGTTACAAAGGCGTCTGCACCATTTCTAAGTGCATCCATGTAATAATTTCCACCTGATCCACCCATAACGGCAACTCTTGAAATGACTCCATCTGGGTTCACACGAGATGGAACATAACGTAAGCCTTTAAGATTAAATCGCTCAGTAACAAAGGCGATAAATTCATCCCCTGTCATTGCTTTTGGAAGATTTCCTACACGGCCAAATCCTAAAGTCTTTCCAGCATTCTTCAATGAGAAGACGTCGATTGCTGGTTCTTCATAAGGATGTGCCTCTCTTAAGGCACGTAAAACATTACTTAACACTTCTTCAGAACAGACAACTTCTAGTTTGACTTCTTCTACAAATTCTGGTTTATTTAACGAACCGATTGCAGGATTCGCACCTTCAACAGGTGTAAATTGTCCTATTCCAGAGCTTTGGAACGCACAGTCTTTATAGTTGTCACCGATAGTTCCAGCTCCCGCTTCAAACATCGCTTCTAAAACTTTATCTGCATCATTTTTAGGGACAAAAGTAATCACCTTGACAGATGGAATTGTAGTTGTTGGAGACATCACTGTTACATCAGATAATAACAATTCATCCGCCAACCAATCATTCACACCGCCTTCAACGACATCAAGGTTGGTATGTGCTGCGTACACCGCAATATCATGCTTCAAAATTTGTTGGAACATTTTATTTTGCGGAACGGTTAGATCAAATAACGCAACTGGTCTAAAAATTGGTGGATGATGCGCAATAATTAAATCAACGTTTTTTGCAATGGCTTCTTCGATGACACTTGGACGAATATCGAGCGTCGTCATAATCACTTTAACTTCTTGATTCCAATCTCCAAAATGAAGTCCAATGGGATCTTTTGGGACTGATAGACTCTTTGGTACGCGTTTTTCAAAACGGCTTACCACATCTCTAACTGTTGGCACGATTAATCACTCCTTGCAATTCATTAAACGCTTTTTCAAACTGCTCAATTTTTTCATGTTGAGGCGTCTTACTCTTTTGTAATTGTTCCAGGATTTCTTTATTTTTACGGTTCATTCGATTCCATTTTGCAACACACAATTCTGTTGGTTCTTTTAATAAAATAGGACCGTATTTTAATTCTAGTTCTGTGTATTCTATACGTTCATTTACTGGTTCAGCAACAATAATTTCATACAAACGATGATTATCTTCAACGACCGTCTCATGAGTAATGCGGTACGAATACTTCATTAACCATTCACGCACAAAATGTTCTGCGACGTTTGGTTGAAGAATGAGTCGCTCTTGGCCGTTTAAATGACCGCCACTATATCCAGCTTCTAAGATGCGAGAAATCAGCTCTCCGCCCATCCCACAAATCGTAACAGCCGTAATTTCATCTTCTTTTGAAAGAATTTGCAATCCGTCCCCAAAGCGAACTTCGATGCGGTCTTCCATTCGATAATCACGAACTGTTTGCTTCGCTGATAAAAACGGTCCTTCAACTACTTCACCCGCAATCGCTGAAGGAATCTGATTATTTTGAATTAAATACACTGGTAAATACGCATGGTCACTACCAACATCGCATACCTTTGAACCGTTTGGAACAAAACTAGCAACACGAGTTAATCGTTCTCCTAATTCAATCATTTTATACCTCTACATTTTCTTTTCATTACGAAATAAATAACACTTTCACACCGATACTCTTCAAATAAGCTACGGTTTCAGGGTCAGCGGTATGGTCTGTAATTAAATGAGTAATCATATTACACTCCGCTGTATGAAAGTTTGAATCACGACCCACTTTAAACCCTTCCGTTACAATGATGCGGTGCCCTGTTGTACGTTCTAAAATCACACGGTTCACTGCCGTCTCTGGCAGTGCATACGTTGAAATTCCGTTTTTACTAATTCCTCCAACGCCCAAGAAACAAATGTCTGCGCGCGCTTTTGAGAATGAGTTAATCGCAAAATCCCCTACAAGAGATTTTTTCTGTTCGAAAATTTCTCCACCACTAATCACGATTGACGCTTTCGTAGTCGGCTTTTTGAAGATGGAACGACCATTATTCGTCAGAATCGTAACATTAGCATCTGCTAGAAAATTTAATAACAAAAAGGCAGTAGAGCCTGAGTTAATAAAGACCATATCATGATCTCTTACTAATCCCGCGGCTCTTCTTGCGATGTTTTTCTTCATGGAATTATATTGAATTTGATCCACGTTTTCTTTTTTAATTTTTCCAGCAAGATACCTTGCGCCTCCGTAGAAGCGCTCGATAACTCCTTGGTCTTCAAATTGCTGTAAATCTCTTCGAATGGTGATTTCAGAAACTTCTAACTCTTTCGATAAGTCTTCAACAGACATCTCATGGTTTTCTTGTAAAAGCTGAAGGATACGTTGTTGTCGTTTAAACACAACCCCTTTACTACTCTTCAAAGTTTCTTCCTCCTTTTAGAAATCCATTCAGGTCTTATTTAATTTTTAATGAAAGCTCATCTAATTGTTTCGCTGACACTTCACTTGGAGCTTGTGTCATTGGATCCACTGCTGAGCTGTTCTTAGGAAACGCAATGACTTCACGGATGTTGTCTTCACCTGCAAGTAACATTACTAAACGGTCTAAACCAAGAGCAATTCCTCCGTGTGGTGGGAAACCGTAATCTAATGCGTCTAATAAGAATCCGAATTGACTTTCTGCAGATTCTTTTGTGAATCCTAATACTTTGAACATCGCTTCTTGCATGTCGCGACGGTAAATACGTAATGAACCTCCACCTAATTCATATCCGTTTAATACGATATCGTAGGCTTGTGCTTTCGCTCCTGCTGGATCATCGATTAATGCTTGAAAATCTTCGTTCACTGGACGAGTGAATGGGTGGTGCATTGCAACATAACGGTCTTCTTCAGCGTCATGTTCTAATAATGGCCAATCAACAACCCATAAGAAGTTGAATTTGTTTGTATCGATTAAGTTATGTTTCTTACCAAAGTGTAAACGTAATTCAGATAATGATTGAGCAACCACTGATGGTTTGTCTGCACAGAAGAACACGATATCTCCTACTTCAGCATTAATACGTTCACGAAAAGCAGCTTCTTGGTTCACGATGAATTTCGCGATTGGTCCTTTTAGACCGTCTTCTTCAACTTTAATCCATGCTAAACCTTTAGCTCCGAATTTAGAAACAAAGTCTGCTAAGCTATCTGCATCTTTACGAGAGTATTCGTCTGCAAGTCCTTTTAAGTTAATAACTTTAACTTCACCGCCGTTTTCGATACATGAACTGAACACTTTAAGGTCAGATTCTTTCATGATGTCACTTACGTCGATTAATTCTAGGTCGAAACGAGTATCTGGTTTGTCATTTCCGTAACGAGCCATTGCTTCTGCAAATGAAATACGTGGGAATGGAGTTTGAACATCCACATCCAATGTATCTTTCATCACTTTCTTCAATAAGCCTTCCATCATTTCTTGAATTTCTTCTGCTGATAAGAAGCTTGTTTCGATATCGACTTGTGTAAATTCTGGTTGACGGTCTCCACGTAAATCTTCGTCACGGAAGCAACGAACGATTTGGTAGTAACGATCTAATCCAGCACCCATTAATAATTGTTTAAATGTTTGAGGTGATTGAGGTAATGCATAGAAGCTTCCTTCGTGAACACGTGAAGGCACTAAGTAGTCACGCGCTCCTTCTGGTGTAGATTTTGCTAAAATTGGAGTTTCTACGTCGATATATCCTTCGCTATCTAAATACTCACGAATTGACTTAGTTGTTTTATGACGTAAGCGTAAGTTTTCTAATACTGAACGACGGCGAATATCTAAGTAACGATATTTCAAACGTAATTCTTCTGATGGTTTTTGTTCGTCATCGATATAGATTGGAGAAGTTTTTGCTTTTGAAAAGACTTCTACTTCATCTACTAACAATTCATATTTACCAGTTTTTAGATTTGGGTTTTCTAGGCCTTCTCCACGATAAGCCACTTCCCCCGTTACTTGAATCACGTATTCAGAACGTAATTTTTCAGCGATTTCAAACGCTTCTTGGTTACGTGCTGGGTTGAAAACCACTTGCATAATCCCTTCGCGGTCACGTAAGTCGATGAAGATAACTCCACCGTGGTCACGACGTTTTGCCACCCAACCATCTAATGTGACTGTTTGTCCTACTAATTTTTCACTAATTAATCCACAATATTCCGTTCTTCTTTTCATATCTATCCCTCTTTCTATTTACCAAAGTACTCGTCAATGGCCGTTGTATCCATTGTGATTTGACGATAAATGCTATCGAAATCATCATAGAGTTCTTGTAAATTAATTTTTACTTCTTTACCAGTTTTCATTACTTTCACTGGTACTTGTTTTGTTTCTAATTCTTCTTCACCAAGTGTGATGACCACTTTAGCGCCATATTTTTGAGCGTTTTTGAATTGTGGTTTTGCTTTACGTCCGAAGAAATCACGGTCCACTGAGTAGCCTTGTTGACGAAGTGAAATAGAAAGTTTTAATACTTCCTCTTCTGTTGCTTCACCAAGACCAACAATATATACATCTAGTTCTTGTAATTCTGGAACTTCTACTTGTTCGTCTTTCATTAATAACACAAGACGTTCGATTCCAAGACCAAATCCAAATCCTGGTGTTTCAGGACCATCAAGTTCTTGCACAAGACCATCATAACGTCCACCACCACAAATCGTCGTTTTAGCACCGAATGATTTAGAATCTGTCATAATTTCAAAAATTGTATCTTGATAGTAATCAAGTCCACGTACCATTGTTTCATCGATTTCAAATGGAATCTCTAATGCATTTAAGTATTGTTGCACTTTTTCAAAGTGGCTGCGTGCTTCGTCGGATAAGAATTCTAAGATGCGAGGTGCATTTTTAACAATTTCGATATCACGTTTGTCTTTACTATCTAACACACGTAACGGATTTTTGTGTAGACGATTTTTAGAATCTTCACTAAGTTCGTCTGCAAATGGTTCTAAGTAACTAATTAACGCTTCACGGTACTTAATACGGTCAGCTGTTTTACCTAGTGAGTTAATCACTAAGCGCATATTTGATAATCCGAGTTCTTTTAATAAATCCCAAGCCATTGCAATAGTTTCAACGTCTGTGGCAGGATTTGTTGAACCAAATACCTCAACTCCTAATTGGTGGAATTGACGAAGACGGCCTGATTGTGGACGCTCATAACGGAACATTGGAGCCATATAATACACTTTATAAGGTTTCTTATGTTCTGGTCCGAATAATTTATTTTCTACATAGGCACGAACGATTGCTGCAGTTCCTTCTGGACGAAGTGTAATGTGACGATCTCCTTTATCGTAGAAATCATACATTTCTTTTGAAACGATATCACTCGTATCCCCAACACCACGGCTAAATAAATCGTAGCTTTCGAACATTGGTGTACGCATTTCTTCAAATTGATAATCGCCTAAAATGATGCGTGCTGTTTCTTCGATATAGTGCCAAATTTTAAGTTCTTCAGGTAATAAATCGGCTGTTCCTTTTGGTTTTTGAATCATATGAATCATCCTTTCTTTCGATAAAAATAAAAAAATCCCAACTTCAATAGAAGTCAGGACGAAATTTTCGTGGTGCCACCTTAGTTCGGAAAGAGCTCTTTCCCTCTTAATGATAACGGAATTACCGGAATAACTTTGAATTATTCTCCTCAAGAGTGTCTTTCCTTGTACGGTTAGAAGCTTTCAGCCAAGGCTTCTATCTCTTTAGTGTACGTTTTATGTCTCTGTCTAAGGATTTATATTGTTGCTATAAAGAATACTAGAGGAATGCGTATTTGTCAAGAAAATCTAATTATTTTTTAATCTCACACTCTACCAAAAACGAAAAGAAAAATCTAACATAAAAGTTACACTTTGCTTTATGAATTCTTACTGAATTAACTGGTCAATGGCTTTAATAACACCATTGTTTTCATTCGTATCTGTGACGATATCAGAAACAGCTTTTACTTCTTCGCTTGCATTTCCCATCGCAATCGCAAGTCCAGCGTATTTTAACATTTCGATATCATTAGCAGCGTCTCCAATTGCTGCGATCTCACTTGATTGAATATTTAGTTCTTTGGCTAATTTTTCTAATCCAAAAGCTTTATTAACGCCCTTAGTTAGAACTTCTATTAAATACTTCTGACTACGAACGACATAAAATTCATTTCTCCACTCCTGAGGAATAAATGTTTCAAACTCATTGAGTTGTTCTTCATCACCAAGTAAAAGAAGTTTATAAAAGTCAGTGGATAGAGAGTCCTCAATTGTAATTCGTTTTAACTTTCCACTAACGATCTTAACGTCAAACTCCATCCATTCTGTTGGATCTTCATCGAACGAATAATAGTAATCCACGCCAGCTCCCATCACGCTAATACCGTGAGTCTTCCCTAATTCAATCCATTTTTGAATTGCTTTAGAATCAACGAATGCATCCATCACACGTTTCCCAGTTTGACTCTCATAAATATTGGCGCCATTTTGGCTAATAATATAGTGATTTTCTTCTAAATATCCTAAGTCTTTTAAATACGGACGAATTCCACTTTCAGGACGTCCTGTACAGATCACTAATAAAGTTTCAGTGTTTTTGTTATGAAAGTTCTTGAAATATTGTTTCGTCTCTTCTAATAATTCTTTTTTACTGTTTAATAAGGTACCATCCATGTCGATAGCAATTAATTTAATCATTACAACTGCTCCTTTTTATTCAATACAAAGATTATTTTATCACAAATTATCTAGCAAAACACACTCAACAAAAAAAACACTCTCTTTCCGAGAGTGTTTTTTCGTTTAGTTTAAAATTCGAATCGTAACATTACGTCTTCCCCATTGGTTAGCTTGATCTACTGTTGTAAAGTGAAGGTCAATGATATTGCCTTTAATTGCTCCACCAGTATCTCCTGCAATGGCAATCCCGTATCCAGGAACTTCTACTAAGCTTCCTAAAGGAATTACGCTTGGGTCAACCGCAATAACTGTTGGATTCTTACGTAAGTCGATACCAGTCGCTGTATAAGGGCTTAATCCCGGTTCGTTATAAGAATAACCAGTCGCTTGAACGTTTAATGTTCTTCCACCAGATTGATTGCTTGCTGCAGATGCTTGTGTCGTTGGTGTTTCTGAAGTAGCAGGCGCTTGCGTTTGTGCAACCGTTGTAGCTGGTTCAGCTGTCGCAGCTTGTGTCGTTGGTTTTTGCTGCGTAGATGAGGCTACTGCTGGTTTATCTGTAGTTAATTGTGCAACTGCTGTAATAGCTGAGGCAACCACTGCAGATGATTCTTTCTTTTGTTCTTGTACTTTTGCAAGTTCTTCTTTGTTATCAGCAATTAATTTTTTCAAATCATTTACTGAACCTTCAAACGCTTGACTCTCAGCAGTAAGTTGTTCTTTTTTAGCGACTAAGTCAGTTGACGCTTGTTCTGCTGCTGTTTTCAGGCGCGATAATTCAGCTACTTGCTCTGATAAGTTCTTCAACACTTCTTCATCCGATTGGAATAATTGTTGAAATACAAATAATCGATTTAAGAAATCTGAAATACTTTCTGAATTTAATAAATGTAAAATACTATAAGAAACAAAGTCAGAAACTTGAATTTGTTGCAATCGTTTGGCTGCCACTTGTTTACGTTCTTCCACTTTTGCTTCTTGAGTCGTAATCTTTTCAGCAAGTGTTTCTTTCTCTTTATTGAGAGAATCGATTTGTTGGTTTAAACTTTCAATTTCTTGATATTTCGTATTCACTTTTTGTAATTCTGAAGTTAATTGTGCTTCTAGTTTTTGGATATCCGTTTCCTCCGCAAATACTGAAGGTGCTAGCGGTCCAGCGACTAAAATAAAAGCCATTAAAGTTAGAACAATATGTTTAATCTTTTTCAAAAGTGATTTTCACCACACTTTCTCCAACTTACCTCACATTTTACATGAGAAACATATTGAGAAAGTATCAGTTATATTACAGAACTGTAACAAAACTTTACAATTTTATGATTCCTTAAGATAGGCTTTTAGCGCTTCAAGGAGCTCATCGCTGCTAGAAACAATCTCTCCGCGAAGTTTCACAAGGCCCGCTGTATAAAGGTTTACATAGCTAAATTGTGACTCTGCAACTTCTTGTAAAGCATCTAATTTTTGAGGATTATCCGCCCCTTGTTGACGGCTATCTGTGTATAATCCAAGAATTGGCATATCTGCGTGATACGCTACCCCAATTTCACTGGCAACACCAACATCGATAGTTGCTCCATCTAATACCGCAATCATTAAGTCTGATTCTAATAATGCATCTGTATCATATTGGGCAATCATTGTTGAGTCCGCATACGAGCTCTTATCATTAATCGCCATTTGTTCTTGTGGTAAGTACACCTCTACCTCTGGGAACTGGTTGCGAATTTTTTCTACGAGTACTTTGTTAAAGGCTAATTCCATTTCTGAGAATAATGGACTTGCAAAATAAATTTTTGTCATTTGAATACCTCCTCTATTAACCTTATCCTACACTAATTACGCCAAAAAGACCAGAAGACTTTAATCCTTCTGGTCTAAACATTTATTAATTGTATAAAGCATCTACTCGTGCTTGAACAGCCTCATCTTCAAGGAACTCATCATAAGTAGAACCAAGACGGTCCACAATGCCTTTTGGTCCGATTTCGATAATGCGGTTCGCTGTTGTTTGAATGAACTCATGGTCATGACTTGAGAATAGTAATGAACCTTTGAAGGCGATTAAGCCATCATTCAATGCAGTGATTGATTCTAAGTCTAAGTGGTTTGTTGGGTCATCTAAAATTAAGACGTTTGCTTTAGAAAGCATTAATTTAGATAACATACAACGCACTTTTTCTCCCCCGGAAAGTACTGTTACTTGTTTCATAACATCGTCTCCAGAGAATAACATACGACCTAAGAAGCTACGTAAGAATGTATTATCTTGTTCTTCTACTGGTGCGTATTGACGTAACCATTCTAAGATATTTAAGTTCTCATTGGAGAATTCGTCTGTCATATCTTTTGGTAAGTACGCTTGACTAGTTGTGACACCCCACTTGAATGTACCACTATCTGCTTCCATTTCGCCTGTTAAGATCTTGAATAATGTTGTAATCGCAATATCTGAACGGCTTAAGAAGGCAACTTTATCGTCTTTTGATAATTGGAAGCTTACATTTTCAAAAATCACTTCGCCATCAATTGTTTTTGATAATCCTTCGACTAATAATAAGTCATTACCGATTTCACGCGCTGGTGAGAATCCAACGAATGGGTATTTACGGCTTGATGGTTGAATATCATCCAACGTAATTTTATCCAACATTTTCTTACGAGAAGTTGCTTGCTTTGATTTAGAAGCGTTCGCAGAGAAACGAGCAATAAACTCTTGTAACTCTTTGATTTTTTCTTCTTTCTTCGCGTTTTGGTCTGCTAATAATTTCGCAGCTAATTGGCTAGAATGTAACCAGAAATCATAGTTACCAACGAATAATTTAATCTTACCAAAGTCAACGTCCGCCATATGTGTACATACTTTGTTTAAGAAGTGACGGTCATGGGATACAACGATGACTGTGTTATCAAAGTTAATTAAAAACTCTTCTAACCATGCAATTGATTTTGCGTCCAAACCGTTTGTAGGTTCGTCTAATAAAAGAACGTCTGGTTTACCGAATAACGCTTGTGCAAGTAACACTTTAACCTTGTCTGCTTCGACTAATTCGCTCATTAGTTTGTAGTGTTGGTCTTCAGTGATTCCTAACCCTTGTAATAATTGTGAAGCATCACTTTCAGCTTCCCAACCGTTTAATTCAGCAAATTCGCCTTCAAGTTCAGCAGCACGGATACCATCTTCATCAGAGAAGTCTTCTTTCATGTAGATAGCGTCTTTCTCTTTCATGATGTCATATAAATGTTTATGACCCATGATAACTGTATCAATAACACGTTCATCTTCGAAGGCGAAGTGGTCTTGTTTTAAGACTGTTAAACGTTCATGTGGATCTAGGATAACTTCACCAGTTGTTGGTTGTAATTCCCCAGACAAGATTTTTAGGAAAGTTGATTTTCCGGCACCATTCGCACCAATAACCCCATAACAGTTTCCTGGTGTAAAAGTGATGTTAACATCGTCAAATAATTTACGGTCTGAAAATAATAGACTTACATTTTGTACTTTTAACATTTCGTTCTCCTTTGTTTTTGAATTCGATTCATTCTATCATACTCTAGCTGTTTTTTAAACCTTTGTACTAACTGTTACACAAAATAAGCTAGTCTGCTGTAGACTAGCTCAAATAGTATTCTGTGTCTTACTTTGTAAATTTCAGTTCAACCTTATATCCATTCTTCGTGGCCATTTCGATAATAGTTGATAAGCGTGGATTCGTTTTCCCTTTTTCTATTGCAGAAATTTTATTTTGTAACAGCTGATTCTCTTCGGCATAGCGACTTTGAGAAAGACCGGTTTCAAGGCGTAACTCTACAAGCTGCAATGCAATCTTTTGCTTCGAATATTCTTTATTAAAATCAGATACAAAATTAGGATACGTAGTATTTAACATAGTGTATAATTTCTTCTGGTATCGTCCCATTCGGTACACCCTCCTTATAGTCTCTTGAAACCTCAAAGCGTAAATACTCCCGTTTATTCTTTCCTGCTCCCCATTTTTCCCAGACGGCTGGCGTGAGACCTTCTTCTTCAACGATGGTTAGTACCGCTAATATTTTTACCAATTTATCATAAGGAAGATCTTTAATATCCTCATATTTTGATTCACTTATTTCAAATGTTTCTCCCATAAACATCCCTCATAAACACATTATACCGTATAAGGAATATACCGTATACGGTATATCTTACTTTTAATAAAAAAAATCCGTAGACAAAATTGCCTACGGATTAACACTATTATTCAGTTACAATAACTGGACGTTTTAAGCGTTCCACCGTTTCAGAAATATTTCTGAAGTGGTCGCTGATACGTTCTAAGTTACTTAATAAGTCCATTACGAAAATACCTGATTCAGCAGAAGCAATACCTTTGTTCATACGTTTCATGTATTTATCGCGAACTTCAATCTTGAGTTTATCAATATCACGTTCGATTTGGATCGCTTGTTGAACTTTATCTTGATCACCAGTTGATAAGGCGTCAATTGATAATGCGAATCCTTTTTGAACAAGTGCGTACAAGCCATCTAATTCGTGAGCTGTATCTTCGTCTAGGAAGATTTCGCGTTCGATAATTGATTTTGCGAAGTCTGCAATATTTTCTGCGTGGTCCCCGATACGCTCGATATCATTCGCTGTACTAAACAACTCATCGATTGTTTGTTGGTCTTTAGCAGATACATTTTGTTGAGAAATTTCAACTAAGTACTTCACAATGGCTTTTTCATACGCATTGATATTCTTCTCGTTTTCAAGAGCTTTCTTCACGAGTTTCTTATCACGTGTACGAGCAGCCCCAATCGCATTTTCTAAAGCACTACTTGTTTCTTGAGCCATCGCAGCAAATTCATACATAGTATTTTCTAAAGCGATTGATGGAGTTACCAAGATACGTTTATCAAGATAACGCGTAATACTTTCTTCTTCGTCTTCTCCATCTGGAATAATCATTTGGATTAACTTCACTAAAAGATTTGTGAATGGGAATAGGACAATTACGTTAACGATATTGAAAATCGTATGTGCATTGGCAATCTGACGAGCAACATTACCAGGATCAATAGATTCAACAACATTCACAAGAATACCGCGAAGGAAAAGCATAAAGTAAACTGTACCGATAACATTAATCATTAAGTGGAATAAAGCAACTTGTTTTCCACGACGAGAAGTACCTAAACTACTAATTAAAGCAGTTGTACATGTTCCGATGTTATCACCGAAGATGATAAACACCGCTGTAGTAATAGGAAGCACACCTTGACTAGCAAGAGCGATTAATACCCCAATGGTTGCTGAAGAACTTTGTAAGACAAGGGTCATTAAAAGACCGATTCCGACACCAATAAATGGATTGCTACCGTATTGAAGAATCCAGTTAGTAAATTCAGGCAATTCTTTTAACGGTTGTAAAGCAGAACTCAATGAGCTCATACCAATAAATAAAATACCAAAACCAATAAAGATTTCACTAGCTTCTTTAACTTTTGGATTTTTAGTAAGCATGTTCGCTACTAAACCAGAAGCGATGACGATAGGTGCCCATTGTGACAAGTTAAAGGAAACCATTTGCCCTGTAATCGTCGTTCCGACGTTTGCTCCAAAGACAACACCTACTGCTTGCGCTAATGTCATTAGCCCAGCGTTTACGAAACCAACAACCATTACTGTCGTTGCTGATGAACTTTGAATGATTGTTGTTACAAACATCCCAACAAGTACTGACATGAATCGATTTTTCGTTAATTTACGAATAATCCCTTTCAAGCCTTCTCCGGCTACTTTTTGTAATCCGTCGCCCATCAATTGCATCCCGTATAAGAATAAACTTAGACCTGCAATTGCGCCGAGAATCATCGTCGTATACATAAGTCAATAACTCCTTTAAAGTTAAGTGTAATGTGGAATGTATCCACGTGCATTGTAACATATTGAAAGTCATTAAGAAAGTGTTCGCTTCACATCTGCTTGATTAAAATGATCCACTAACGATTGGATATTTTGAACGTATTCAAGACACCCAACATAGTTATCTTCTTCATCCCAAACAGCGTGATACGTCACATGCACCATCATGCCATCTTTCTTAAACCACATTTCTTCTTTTTCTTTTTGTTTTGACTTTAATTGTTCAAAAATGGTTTGAACCGTTTCATGTACTTTAGGCGGATGACATAAAATCACGTCACGGCCTATTGCACTTGGTGTGCGTTTAAAGATTTTCTCTTCACCATTTCCTTCGTTGTAATATTTCACAATATTATTGTGATCTACAAACGACAATTCCATCGGTAATAAATTCAAAATCAGATTGAGCTGCTTCAATGAAAGCGACCCAGTCGATAAAGGAATATCTCCTTCTTCTTCAACCTCGACTTTTGTCTTCACAGGGGCGAAGTCTTTTTTGACCGCCCACTCTTTTTCAGGTTTTACAATACAGTATCCATATTCTGGGGACTGCGTAGCAATTGTTTCCCAATCATCTACATGGAAAACTTGTTCCACCATCGGAATCAGAATATTCTCTTCCTTTTGAATCATCTCTAGTAATTCATCACGGACCACTTCAAACTCTTCTAACACATTAGCTTGTTCATTTTCTAGTGCCGTCTTGAAATCCTTATACAATTCACGAATTTGGTCATCAACACCCCACATTACCTTAGGAGGTGCGGTAATGCCCTTTTTCTCCATAATCGGAAACATGGCATATTCTTTTCTTTGAAAGTGATTATCAAATTGACCAAGCAACGAAATTTGGCGATTCAAACCCTTTTTAATTGTTTCATCCTTCGTCTCTAAATAATTCTTCAGCAACCGTTCCACACGGTCTAATGCGCCTCGAATCGCTAAATTTTCCATCTTCATGACATGTACTGGATGTCCCGGTTGTTCGAAATCAGCAACCGTTGTTTCCGTATTGACTTTAGACCCCATCAAGTTTGCATGGACATTACAGAGGCTCATAATTTCAGCAAAAGTAATCCCTTCACTCATTAAGTTTCTCTCCATTAACTGGATTTCATAAGGAGTGATTTCATCAAAGGCTGCATTGAATTCTTTTTGAATGACTTCTTTATCTTCTCCTGCATGAAGGCGCAGCATCAAGTCTTTTAAAATCTCCTGACGCTCTTCCATCGTGTAATCTTCTTTAGCCATCTAATCCCTGCTTTCTTTAACGATGTATCCATTCATCTCTAATGTTTCAACAATGGTTTCTAAAGGAACTTTTGCAATTTTAGAACCTTTAATCAGATTCGTAATACGTCCAACAGTATGAACCATCTGCGGTTGATTGAGTGGTTTAAAGCCAATTTCAACGAGTAAATCCTTTACTTCTGGATGCTCAGTGATTGTTGTATAGACGCTATCTTCTAAATAAATAGTATTCAAAGAAGCTCCTCCTATCTAAAAAATAAGTATGGTGCGAAGTATGGTAAAAAAGTACGATATACAAGATAAATAATGTATAAGATAATCGTTACTCGACTAAACGTGATTTGTGCAATTCCATGGAAACCACGATTCACATCCAAATATTCCTTAATATCTTTCCATTTCAAAATAATCACAAATACTAACACAACAAAGCCAATTAAATCTAGTAGTTGAACGAGAGAAAAATTGCCAAAATCTATCATTTGTGCAAGATAGATATCGAGCACAACTGCAAATATGAAGTTATTCATCATATGGACGACTACTGCCCATTGGAAGCCGTATTCAATAGCAACATAAGCAAAAACAATACCCGCCATAAATGTGAAGACTTCTTGTGTAATGTTGGCATGGAATAGTGAGAAAATAAGAGCCGTGAATAGAATCGTAAATACTTTCCCGTAACGCTCAAGACGATATCCAATGAACCCTCTAAAAATAAATTCTTCTACAACAGGAGCCATGACTCCTAAATACAGTACAAAAATGATACTAGACGTTAACTCTTCACTTGTATTTGCTACAAGAGTTGCTGGAATGCCCATTTCCAATAACAATTTTTCAAGACCTGTTAATAAGAGTTTTGAGATAAAGCGAATTCCAAATAAGCTCGCAGATAACATTGCAAACGACTGTATATTCATTTTTCTTGGAGCAACGTGCTCATAAATACGTTTCATTGGAAATTTTTTTGAAAGAGACCAAACAAGTAAACTTAGAGAAGCCGCAATAAATAGGCCTACTCCCCAAATTCCGTAAAAATCTTCAGTGTCAACTGCATTTTGGGCCGCCCCTTGTTGACCAGCAGCTGCGAAGAAGAAGAAAACTAACATATAAACAATTAATCTTCTTCCGATAGAAGTAATGTCCTTTTTAAACAATTCTTCCATATCTTCTTGATAAAATTCATTTTGTGGGTCGAAATCTTCAGACCCTCTTTCTTCATTAAATGTTACTTCTTCTTTGTATGATTCAAACATTTACACACCTCGTGATTCCTTATATTTTTTAAACACTCTTCTTAATCTGAAAACTAAGAAGATACAACTACTCATTAATCCCAATATCAAACCAATCCAATAAGAATATGGACCAGCATTAAATGCATTATCTAGTATAAATCCGATTGGCAATCCAATAATCCAATAGCCAATTAAAAATAAGATAAATGGCATTTGAACATCTTTGAACCCTCTGAGTGTTCCTTGAATTGGCGCTGCCACTGCATCAAACAGTTGGAACAACAGACTATAAGTTAAAAACACAACGGTTAACTGAATAAAGTCTGGGTCTGTTCCATATAGCGCGGCCACCGATTGGATATTGAGCGCTAATAATGTTAACGTCACAACAGCAAGTGTCACAGCCGTCGCAATTCCAATATAAGCAAAATGCATTGCAGAACGAATATCTTTTCTACCGACTTCATAAGAAACAATAATGGTTAACGCAGTAGAAATACTGATTGGGAATGCATAAACGACAGTTGCAAAGTTCATCGCAGCCTGGTGGGATGCAATAATCGATGTCCCAAATTTCGACATGAGTAATCCTACAAATGCGAAAACAGCAACTTCCGCAAAAATCGACAAACCAATTGGAAGCCCAATCTTAAATGGTTCCTTCCACATTTTGACATCAATTCCGCTCCATTTTAAAACATCATATTCTTTTAATACTGGATGTTTTCTAAACACTATAAATGCTACAACGAGCAACCCCCAGTAAGCCAGTGCGGTTCCAAGTCCAGCCCCAGCTCCTCCCATTTCAGGGAAGCCAAATTGACCGTAAATCAGTGAATAGTTAAAGAACATATTCAGCGGAACCACTAATACCATGAGCAACATCGATACTTTGGTTAATCCTAAAGCGTCCACAAAAGATCTTAAGACACTAAAGAGTAATAATGGAATAAACCCTAAGGATAACAACGTTAAATATCCTACTGCTACAGCTTCCACTTCTTGTTCTAAATTCATCAATCCTAAAACAGGTTTAAGAAATAGGAGTCCAAAAACAAATAGTCCAATGGCTAATACGACGCCAATGATTAAGTATTGACGCATCACCTGCTCTATTTTATCCATTTTCTTCTGTCCAAAATATTGTCCAACAATCGGCACCAGCCCTGAAATCGTCCCTGTCAATAATGAGAAAAATGGCGCATACAAGCTCCCACCAATCGATACTCCGGCAAGATGGACTTCGTTATATCGTCCAGTCATGACCGTATCAATAAATTGAGCCGAATAATTGGCAATTTGATAAATTAAAACTGGAATTAAAATGGTTAGTAGCGCTTTGAATTTATGATTTTCTTGTATCGTACTATTCATCATTTCCTCCTAACTTAATTCATCAATTGATTTCACTTTAAAGATTGCACTAGGAAGAACTTCTAGATTATTAGGTTCGCTTGTCACAGCAATAAACCCAGCAGTATTTTTGGCAAACTCTTCATCTACTGTTGAGTCCCCAATATAAATCATCTCGTTAAAAGAGACACCAAAACGATTTTGAATCGCATGTAGTGAATCCGTTGCTGGCTTTGAAGGAAATTCATCGGTGGTTCCAATGAAGTCGAATAACTCATTAATTCCAGCAACTTGTAAAACGGCTTCGGCTGGTAACTTCGAATCGTTTGTGACTAAAGCAATCACAAATCCTTTTTCCTTCAGTACGCAAAGTGCACGCTTTACATCTCCAAGTGTTTGGATTTTCTTTGGATGACTTAGAATATAGTCGGCAAAGTAATGCACTACAAAGTCGTAATTTTCTTCGATATCGATTGGCCTGAAATGATTTAAGACTTCCAGCATATCGCGAACTGTACCTGAAGCAATCACGCTGTTTTCGATGATGTCAGTTTCAGTGATACCAAGACGGTCAAACAACTCGTCATGTTCTGCATTTGTTAGATTCATCTCATTACGATTCACTAATTCGTTAAGAACTAAAATCGTTGGCTCAAACCATAACGTGGATGTATCCGTTAATGTGCCATCTTTATCGAAAATCAATACTTTAATATTGGTTTCTGTTAAATAATTTAAAAATTCTTGTTTCATTATTCGATACTTTGTAACTCCACAGAAATAATGTTATCTAAAGCATTAATTTCTTTAATCACGTCTTCTACACTTACCGTTGCCTCAGAAATATCAATCATGATTTGTACAACAGCGACACTGTGAATCGCTAATCCTTGGAAGATCGTTAGGATGTTCATATCACGATTTGCAAATACTTCAAGCGTCTTTGTCAGCGTTCCTTTGATATTTTTCATATGGATATTGATAGATGCTTTTCTTCTGTAAATGCAGGAAGAAAA